>Ga0213823_1000283_pt1 | contig 49438 bp, 33 predicted proteins | sample MC6MC0907MG_FD_179887 | JGI IMG/M metagenome (GOLD analysis project Ga0213823, IMG submission 179887) | Enriched soil aggregate microbial communities from Iowa State University, Ames, United States - MC6-MC0907-MG | ecosystem: Environmental > Terrestrial > Soil > Unclassified | place: USA: Iowa...
TGATCTCGGCTTCGTCGCGCATACCGCCGAGGCTGAAGCGGTAGAACGGCCGGCCGAGGGATTCGGCGATGGATTTGCCGACGCTGGTTTTACCCACGCCCGGCGGGCCGACCAGCAGCACGATAGAACCGCTGATCTCACCTTTATAAGCACCGACGGCGAGGAATTCGAGGATGCGATCCTTGATGTCGTCGAGGCCGGCGTGGTGTTTGTCGAGGATTTTGCGCGCGTGCTTGAGGTCGAGCTTGTCCTCACCGTAGACACCCCACGGGACCGACGTCGCCCAGTCGAGGTAGTTGCGGGTGACCGCGTATTCCGGCGAGCCGGTTTCGAGGATCGACAGCTTGTTCATTTCCTCTTCGAGGCGCTTCTGCACCTGAGCAGGGAGGACTTTGCCTTCGAGGCGTTGTTCGAACTGTTCGAGGTCGGCGCTGCGGTCGTCCTTGGTCAGACCGAGTTCCTGCTGGATGACCTTGAGTTGCTCCTTGAGGAAGAACTCGCGCTGATGCTCGCCGATCTTGCGGTTAACTTCCGCCGAAATCTCTTTTTGCAGGCGCGCGACTTCGACTTCCTTGCGCAGCATCGGCAGGACTTTTTCCATGCGCTTGAGCATTGGCACGCAGTCGAGCACGCCTTGCAGCTCGGGGCCAGTGGCGGAGGTCAGGGCGGCGGCGAAGTCGGTCAGCGGCGACGGATCGTTGGGGCTGAAGCGGTTGAGGTAATTTTTCAGCTCTTCGCTGTACAGCGGGTTGAGCGGCAGCAGTTCCTTGATCGCGTTGATCAGCGCCATGCCGTAGGCCTTGACCTCGTCGGTCGGCTCGGTGGGCTGGTGCGGGTATTCGACTTCGACCAGGTACGGTGGGCGGTGGTGTTTCAGCCACGTCTTGATGCGCACGCGGCTCAGGCCTTGGGCGACGAATTGCAGTTTGCCGTTCTCGCGGCTGGCGTGGTGGACTTTGACCAGGGTGCCGTATTGCGGCAGGGCGCCGGTGTCGAAGTGGCGCGGGTCTTCCTGGGGCGTGTCCATGAAGAACAGGGCCAGGGAGTGGTGTTCGGATTTGCTGACCAGTTCGAGGGTTTCGGCCCAGGGTTCTTCGTTGACGATGACCGGCAGGACCTGGGCCGGGAAGAACGGGCGGTTGTGGATCGGGATGATGTAGACCTTGTCCGGCAGGTTCTGGCCGGGCAGGGCTAGGCCTTTGCCGGAGGAGGTGTGTTCGATGTGTTCGGCTTCGGTGTAGTCGTCTGGGTTTTCCGGGAATTCTTGCTGGTCGGTCATGGGGCACCTGCGCAATAGGGTATGGGTCTTAGATGGGGCAGGCTTTGGGTGGTTTCAATGGGAGGGGATGTTTCTGCTTGTGTGTTCAGGGTTTTGACAGGGTTCACGCTTTGGACTTGGCGGCCTTTGGGCCGACCATGTTGGGGGTGTTGGGTGTGTATATCCGTTTCTTCGGTAACGGCGGCTTAGGGTTTCGCCCTGACGGCGACTCACTTTTTTGACAAACGCCTCAAAAAAGTAAGCAAAAAAACGCTTGCTCCTGCGTCCGGCCCGCTCGCTGGGGCTCGGGGTTCCTTCGCTGCGGGATCGATCCGGGCGCAGCGCCTACGGTTTGCTTCGCTGCACCTCCTCTCGCTGTGTTTGGCTGCGCCAAACGGTCGCTGCGCTCCCACGCCCGGATCAACCCCTCCGCTCAGCCTTCCGACGTCGCCCGTGGATCAAGATCAAGATCAAGATCAAAAGCAGGCGAGCTGACACTCGGCCTATTGAGTGGTGAAGAGCACGGCGCGCACGGCTTTGGTTTTTGTGGTGCTCTTGCCCCTCACCCCAGCCCTCTCCCGAGGGAGAGGGAGCCGATTTTTGGGCTTTTCAAAACCTAAGTTCACCGAGGTATCGCACTTCGGCGTATCACTCCCAAACACCTCGGTCAGTCCCCTCTCCCTCCGGGAGAGGGTTAGGGTGAGGGGCTTTTGATTTTACGTTCTGCATTTGGGTACGGGGTTACCTGACCAAGTTCGTTACAAAGGCCAGGTCAGTTCCTGTAGCAGAAAGAATCCGTTACAGGTGAGTTCACGCGTGTCATCCGTGTAGCGTGCTTTGCCGGAAAGTTTGAAGTCTTTGAAGTCATATCGGTAGAGGTTGGGATTGAGCTTGGTCACCACGATAGTTGAAGAGGATTCCGTTTCATATTCATAAAACTGGATCCCCCGGTCTGTAACGACACTTTCAGAGTAGCCAGGTGTAGATGGCTTTAGCAGGTCGCGAAGTGAGATGGACACATTTCGTTTACTCGATAAGCCTTCGTTGTGACCGAAATTAAAGTGATAACCACCTAATGCGTTGAAAGACACAGAAGTGGCTGTGGTCTTGTAGCTGGTCAGATCTAAGTACGTACCGCTGATAGTGCCTTTTACATATCAAGAATACCGACGGCGAAGACTGCTGGTGATGCTTTTGAACTTGTCATGGGGGCCTTCCTCGATTGATTGAATTGAAGAAGGAAGTCTGAGAGAAAAGGCATAAACAGTTAACTGTCACATCTGACAGGTTTTTATGCCTATTCGTGATGATGTACCAAGAGGCGAGTTATATAGGCGGCGCAAGTTGATCCGCTATGGCATCTACAGTGCCTGAAGAGCGTGCACTAAAAAGGCGGCACCTCTCGAGAGTTATCTTCAATCTGACGATTAACTCATAGATCAAAATTCATTGCGGTTTATTTCGAACCGGTCTTGAACCCCTGTAATTTCTGACAGTAGACACGGTGCCCGGTCGATCCGAGATTAACCAGGCGTCCTCAGGCAGGACAGCGCATGCCAATTTACGGACTTCAAGGAATCCATCCATGAGTTATATCGATACGAATTACGAGGGCTTCACTATTCGTGAATACTCCTCCGACACCCCAGGTCTGCGTTATCAGGTGATCTATAGCGCAACGGATAGGAGTTTGTTGCTTGAGACTCGCAAACAGGCCGAGCAATTGATCATTGAGCGATTGCAGCAGATGAAAACTGGAGGGAAAGCTTATTGAGTCAGCCGGGCTAATGCTCGCTTGTGCAGGAGCAGCCTGGGGCAGCTCCTGCACAAGGTGGGTTTTCAGGTTTGTGCGGGGATTTCGTGGTTATCCAGCACGCGATTCACGGCCAGTTCGGCGAGCATGATGATCTGCTGAATCGCCAGAATCGTCCTCCGCTGCGGCAGGTCAATGTAAGCGGCGATGTCGCTGGTCATGAGGCTGGCCTGGGCCAGGGATTCGCAGGCGTGAACCAGCAGGCTTTCGCTGTCCTGTTCCGGGGCGACCTGGAACATGGTGCTGGGTTTGTGGAAGCGCAGGGTTAACGCGTTGGGCTTGAGGTAGTGGTCGAGGGCGCGTTCGGCGGCTTCGTGGAATTTCTTGGAATCGGGGGATTCGTAGGGCGAGGTGTCGTTGGTTTCGGGGGGATTGGGTGTTGGCTTTTTCATGGTGTAACTCCGAATGATAAGTGGGGCTATCACTCTCAATCACCGCGACGCGACGGAGGGTGGCAGCTGTACGCGGGTTCGCGGACCGAGCCATTCGGCAATCTCGGCATACCCGAAGGTATCCCGCGCACAGCCACCATCAAACCAAACAAAAAGCACCTGAGCGCTTCAGTTTGGGCCGGCGATTATGCATCAAATCGAATGAACTGCTCGGGCCGCGACGCCCGTTCGCTGAATTTGCAGCGACCCCCCGAGCCTATCCAGCCGATTTCCGAGGCACAACCGACGCGACTTGTCGGAAAACTCTCGCTGACAAGGCGCCTCTGTAGGACGAACACCGTCCTTTGTAGGAGTGAGCCTGCTCGCGATAGCGGTAAATCAGTCACCGAAGATGTTGGCTGACATAACGCTATCGCGAGCAGGCTCACTCCTACAGGGTTTGTGGTGAATTCTGAAATGGCGTGCACAAAAAAGGCGATGCCCCTTTTGGGGCATCGCCTTCATTTTCACCGCCGCGAAAACTTATTCCGGCAGTTTGTACGCAATCACATAGTCACCCATTTTCGTGCCCAGCGAACCGTGACCACCAACCACCAACAGGACGTACTGCTTGCCGTCCTTACCGGTGTAGGTCATCGGAGTCGCTTGACCACCCGCCGGCAGACGCGATTTCCACAGCTCTTTACCGCTGTTCACGTCGTACGCGCGCAGGTACTGGTCGAGGGTGCCGCTGAGAAAGCCGACGCCGCCAGCCGTGACCATCGAGCCGCCCATGCTTGGAACGCCGAGGGTGAAGCCGATCGGGATTGGCGAGCTGTCGCGGCTGGTGCCGTTTTTGCGTTTCCACACGACTTTGCCGGTGGTCAGGTCGATACCGGCGACGTAGCCCCAGGCCGGGGCCTGGCACGGTACGCCGAATGGCGACATGAACGGGTGCATGATCACCGCGTAGGGCGCGCCGGTGTTCGGTTGCACGCCAGCGGTTTCGCTTTCGCGTTTGCTGCCAGCGGCGACTTGCTCGCGCGGCACCATTTTCGAAACGAAAGCCATGTAGTTCGGGCTGGTGAACAGCATTTGCCGAACCGGGTCGACCGAGACGCCGCCCCAGTTGAACACGCCAACGTTACCCGGGTAGATCAGGCTGCCCTGTTCCGACGGCGGGGTGTACTGGCCTTCGTAACGCAGTTCCTTGAACTGGATGCGGCACAGCATCTGGTCGAACGGGCTCGCGCCCCACATGGCTTTTTCGGTGAGTTCCGGGGCCAGCAGGTTGAGGTCCGAACGGGCCTGGGTCGGTGCGGTGTGGTCGCCTTTCACGGCGCCTTGCGGGACCGGGATTTCCTTGATCGGAATGATCGGCGTGCCGTCACGACGGTCGAGGACGTACAGGCTGCCCTGTTTGGTCGGAGCGATCAGCGCAGGTTTCACGCCGTCGGCGGTTTTCATGTCGAGCAGGGTTGGCTGGCTGCCAACGTCCATATCCCACAGGTCGTGGTGGGTGAACTGGTAGTTCCAGCGCACTTTACCGGTGGCCAGGTCCAGGGCTACAACGCCGGCGCTGAATTTCTCGGCGCCCGGGGTGCGATCAGCGCCCCACTGGTCTGGCGTCTGGTTGCCCAGTGGCAGGTAAACCATGCCGAGTTTTTCGTCGACACTGGCCAGCGACCACATGTTCGCCGAGTTGCGGCTGTAGGTTTCGCCCGGTGCCAAAGGCTCGGTGGCGTCTGGCTTGTCGCTGTCCCAGTTCCACACGAGGTGACCGTCGCGCACGTCGAAAGCGCGGATTACGCCCGATGGCTCGTTGGTCGATTCGTTGTCGGTCACGTGACCGCCCATAATCACCAGATCACGGGTAATCGCCGCTGGCGAGGTGGAGTAGTAACCACCGGCGGTGAACGGGCCGATACCTTGGGTCAGGTCAACCACGCCTTTGTTGCCGAAGCCTTCGCAGATTTTGCCGGTGTCGGCGTTCAGTGCGATCAGGCGAGCATCAGCGGTTGGCAGGTACAGACGACGCGGGCAAGCCTGAGCAACGGCTTTGCCAGCTTCGGAAATCACCGCGGAGGCGGCGTTTTCAGACTTGGCGTAAGCGGCTTCGTCGTAGTACGACACGCCACGGCAGGTCATGTGCGCGAAGCCTTTGAAGCCGACCGGGCTCTTGATCTGCGGGTCGAAGCGCCACAGTTCTTTGCCGGTGTCCGGGTCCAGGGCCAACACTTTGCTGTGCGCGGTGCAGGCGTAGATCATGCCGTTGGCTTTGAGCGGGGTGTTTTCGTTGGTCAGCTCGACCGGGTCATCCGCGGTTGGCAGGTCGCCGGTCTGGATGCGCCAGGCTTCTTGCAGCTTGCCGACGTTGGCCGGGGTGATCTGCTTCAGCGGCGAGTAACGGTCACCGAATTCGGTGCGGCCATAGGCCTGCCAGTCGCCATCAGGCATGGCTGGTGCGGTGCTGGTGGTGTCCGCGGTGTCGCGGCCCAGTTCGCCGAAGGTTTCACCCGGATGGGTGAACAGGCTCGCCAGAGCGGTGACGCCGGCCAGCACCACAGCGACGGTCAGGCCGCCAGTGCCCATTGGCGCAGGGCCGTTAAGCAGCAGCGGACGACGGAACCACGGCAGCAGCATCACGAAGCCGAGGACGAACCACAGGGCCAGACGTGGCACCAGTTGCCACCAGTCCAGACCGACTTCCCACAGCGCCCAAACGGTGCTGGCAAACAAGACGATTGCGTACAGGCCCAGCGCCGCGCGACGGCGCATCAGCATCAGAATGCCGGACAGCGCAATGCCGATACCGGCCAGCAGGTAGTACAGCGAGCCGCCGAGCATGCTCAGCTTGACCCCACCGGCCAACATGGCCAGGCCCATCAGTAGAAGCAGAATGCCGAGCAGGCTCGGTAGCAAACGGCCCCGACTCGAAGCACTTTCGGTGCTCATAGTGTGATTCTCCGTGACGTTTTATGTAGTCCCGCGCTGTAGTCACTTTAGATGACGATTTGGCACAGGCATGGTTCAGATAAAAACTTGTCTAGCTAACGAAATTCATTTGTAGGCCTTCGCCTGCTCGCGATGGCGGTGTGTCAGTCTCTGGAGATGTCGCCTGAAACACCGCTATCGCGAGCAGGCTCACTCCTACATTTGATCCGTGGTGTGCTTTAGAACGAGGACTGGATCTTGATCCCGCCGATCAGGGCGTCGTCGACGTTGTTCACGCCACCGGGGTGGCGGATGTATTGCAGGTTCGGGCGTACGGTCAGCCAGTTCGTTACATGCACGCCGTAATACAGCTCGGCGCTGTATTCGGTGTCTTGCGGCGGCAGGAACGACGGATCGTCATAGTCGTAGACCGCATTGGCACGGTTGCTCGCTTCGGCGTTTTTGCGGAAGGCCGGGTTGACGTGCACGCGGGCGAGGGCGAAACCGATGTCGTCCTTGGCACGCGCGTCGAACGGGCCTTTGTAGGTGATGCCGGCCTGCACGTAGTTGTCGATGGCGTTGGTTTTCTTGTCGTGCATCGTGCCGTTGGCGAATACGCTCAAGCCGCGGCTGTTGTCGCTGGCCATGCTGGTGATCTGCTGCTGAATGCCCAGCCACACGCCATGTTTGCTCGACGCGCTGCGATAGGCTTCACCGCTCAGCGCTGCCGGTTGGCCTTGGCTGTCTTTATAGACGTCGCTGGCCTTGGCGTTGCTGTAGTAGTAACCGGCGCGGTATTCGCCCGGCAGGCCGTTGAGTTTCGGCGTCCACACCAGTTCGATCGGCAGGATCGCGCCCTGGGTGCCGCTGCCGCTGAGTTTGAAGCCGTTACCGCGATCGAGGTTCGACGGGTTCTGCTCGTAGGCGCCGACCTGTGCATACAGCTCCGGGGTCAGGTGATATTTGACGCGCAGCGCCCACTGGCTGACCGGCCAGTTGTACCAGATGCCACCGACCCAGTTGCCGACCTGCGAACCGCAGAACGCGAGGTTCTGGAAGTCGCACGGGAAGCTGTTGAAGTCTTCGCCTTCGCCGAAACGGCCGACCTTGATGTCGAGTTTCTGATCGAAGAATTTCTGCTGATACCACATCTGCGTCAGGCGTGTGGTCTGGCCACGGCCCCAGACTTCCTGGGCCGAGGTGAAACCACCGACGCGCGGATCGTTGATGCGGTCGTTGCTGATGTTGTTGCCGCTGCGTTTGGTGATGGTCAGTTGAAACTCGGCGTCGTCCCAGCCGAGGATCTTTTGCAGGTCGAGGTGTGTGCCCAGGCCGAACTGATCGCTGTAACGCGCAGTGCGGTCATGGTCGTAGCCGCCGTGCAGGTTGCTGCCCATTTCGCCGGTGTAATCGAGTTTGAAGTCGTAGCCTTTTTCCGAGAGTTCTGTACGCGTGCCGTTCCAGTCACCGAGCATGTACGGTGATTCACTGTCGAACGCGGGCGCCGCTTGGGCGCAAGTGGCGAGGCCCAGAGCGGTGCAGCCGCCAAGGATGCGCAGGGTTGAGATAGCGCTGTCTCGGGAGAAGGAAAAATCGGGCATGGCTAAGTCTTTTTTTGGTGTTTTCGGGGTGCGGGCTGAGTGCTTCAATAAGTCGCAGGCAGTGAAGCGATTCAGCGGAAGGGCGGCAGGATAATGATCTGTTACAAAAAGACAAAGGCCTTTTGTGAACATGCAGCGTTTCGGATTCGGTAACAGTGCGGCAAACGGGCGCATTGTCGGCCGGTTCGATGCCTGCGATCTTTTCAGGTTGGCCTACATTTGAAGTCAGGCCTTCCACCCGATCACCCCCTCGGCTAAGGTGCGCGGCTTCTGCATTTTCACTTCGCCCAAAGGCCTGGCATGAACGAACAAACCCCCGATCCGCTGCACGGCGTGACCCTTGAACAGATCCTCAACGCCCTGGTCACTCATTACGAATGGTCGGGGCTGGCCGAGCGTATCGATATTCGCTGCTTCAATAGCGATCCGAGCATCAAGTCGAGCCTGACGTTTCTGCGTAAAACCCCGTGGGCGCGGGAGAAGGTCGAACGCCTCTACGTGAAGTTGATGCGCACCAAGCGACCGCTCTGAAATGGACGCCGCCTGGCGCCAACGCCTGATCACCTGCGCAGCCGTATTGGGCTGGGCCGGATTGGGCATTCAGCTGTACCTGATTTTCTTCGCGCGCTTGAGTGTCGGCGCCAGCCTGTTGGGCGGGCTGGTGAGTTTTTTCAGTTACTTCACGATCCTGACCAATACGCTGGTGGCGACGGTGCTGACCTGTGCCGTGACTCATCGTGAATCCGCTGCACGCCGCTGGTTCCTGCAGCCGTGGGTGAGTAGCGGGATCGCCGTGAGCATTGCCGTGGTCGGCCTCGCCTACAGCATTTTGCTGCGGCATTTGTGGCACCCGCAAGGTTGGCAATTTATCGCCGATGAATTGCTGCACGACGTGATGCCGCTGCTGTTTCTGGGCTATTGGTGGTTGTGCGTGCCGAAAGGCACGTTGCGCTGGTGGCATCTGCCAGTGTGGCTGCTTTATCCGCTGGTGTATTTCATCTACGCCTTGCTGCGCGGGCATTTGCTCGGCGCGTATGCGTACCCGTTCATTGATGTGGCGGTGTTGGGTTATCCACAGGTGCTGCTCAATGCCGGGGGGATATTGGTGGGGTTTGTGCTGATCGGGTTGCTGGTAATCGGCCTCGATCGCTGGAGATTTGCACGAAGTTAAAGCACTTGTAGGAGTGAGCCTGCTCGCGATGGCGGTGGAACAGTTACAAATTTATTGACTGACACTCCGCTATCGCGAGCAGGCTCACTCCTACAAGGGATCTCATTCCTCTTCGGGAGTGCCTTCGGCGCGCCAGTAGCCGACCGCTTTGATCAGTTGCTCATCCAGCCCGTGCTCATCGATCAGCACACGGCGGATCTGCCGCGAGACCTTGGTTTCCGTGGCGACCCACGCATACAGATTGCCTTTAGGCACCTGCAACTGCTTCACCGTGGTCAACAGGTTGTCCTTGCCACCTTCGCGCAACACCCAGATCACATTGACCTGCGCTGCGCTTTCGAGCACTTGTTGCTCAGCGCCGTTTTCCACTTCGATAACGACCAAGGCTTTGCGATTGGCCGCCAGACCTTCAAGGCGGCGGGCGATGGCGGGCAGGGCGGTTTCATCGCCGATCAGCAGGTAGCTGTCGAAAATGTCCGGCACGATCATCGAACCGCGAGGCCCACCGATGTGCAGAAACTGCCCCGGTGCAGCTTGCTCAGCCCAGGTCGACGCAGGGCCGTCACCGTGCAAAACGAAATCGATATCCAGCTCCAGCGCATCGAGGTCATAACGACGTGGCGTGTAGTCGCGCATCTCTGGCTTCGGCCCGCCATCCTTGCCTGCGCCAAGCACCATGGTCTCCAGCGCCGCAGCCTGTTCAGCGTTCTGCGGGAACAGCAGTTTGACGTGATCGTCAGTGCCCAGGCTGATAAACCCGGCCAGCTCCGGCCCGCCGAGGGTGATGCGGCGCATGCGCGGCGTCAGGTCGACCACACGCAACACTTCCAGCTTGCGGCGTTTGATTTCGTGCATCACACGATGAATGGTTTGGGTATCGACTGCAGTCATTCGGCTTTCTCCGGGGCAGGTTGAACGGCAGGGCCGTCGACGATGGCTTTGGCGGTGTCGTTGAGCAGGTCACGCACGCGCAGGATTTCTTCGGCGCTCCAGCGGCCGTGGTGCATTTGCAGGGCATGGCGCAGGTTGTGTACGGCTTCGTGGATTTCCGGCGGCCGATCATGGCCGCGCAGTGAACGTTTGCTGACGTCGATGCGCATGCGCACACCGTCTAGCGCCACGGCTTGTTCGCTTAAAGACAAACGGCCGGCTTCGGTGACGCTGTAGCGTTTTTTGCCGCCCTCGGCGTCGCCGGTAATCAGTTCGCTCTCTTCGAGAAAGGTCAGGGTCGGGTAGATCACGCCGGGGCTAGGGCTGTACGCGCCGTCGAACATGCCTTCGATCTGGCGGATCAGGTCGTAGCCGTGACACGGCTGTTCGGCGACCAGCGCGAGCAGCAGTAATTTCAGGTCGCCGGGGGCGAACACCCGGGGGCCACGGCCGCCGCGCTCGCGCCCGGGGCGCTTCTCGAAGCCGTCACGGCCGTCGCCGTGTTCGCGGTGGGGGGAATGATGGTCTCTCATTTCTGTCTTCTCTCGTCGTGTTTAGATACAACTTAAGATATATCTTAATGCGTTTGCAAGACGTTTTTCCTCGTGCTGCGACCTCGGCTGACGAGCGGCAGCTACTCGACGAATGCAAGCGACGATTTTTCAGGCAGATGTCACGAGGAATAACCTGGAAGTTAAAGTCATCACTCTAATTGCTGTAGAGTATATGTTCTAAATCAACTAGGTTACTGTTCTGGCGGGGCGGAGTTGCTGTGTGGTTTTTTAACTAAAACTGTCTGTAGGGGAGAACTTACAGTTACCGTTTCGAATATCGTTTTTCTGTTCTTTTTTCTGGCGGGTCATGAGGTTGTTTAACTACGAGGTTGTCGGAAGTTGCCTGCTTACTTTCCAGAGGCAACAGCCGATGATGCCCCGGCATTGAAAGTTCAAGTTTGACCTGGCTCAACTCGGGCAGCGACTCGGGCAGTGATTGCTTGAACTTTCAATGTTCATCCCCCTATCAAGAAAACAGGTACATAACGATGTTCAAGAAACTCGCAATCGCCGCTCCACTGGCTCTTCTGGCACTGGGTTCCACTGGCGCATTCGCCGCTGGTGAAGCGTCGCACTCGATCAGCCTTGTCGCTCATGTGCCGACCAACGGTTTCTATGTGGTGCCGACCGACCCGGATCTGGTCAACAAGGACCAGGACATGAGCTATCAGCCAACCACCGGCAAGATGCGCGACGTCAATGGGTTCTTCGATGTGCGCAACAACAACGGTTCGGTACACGCCAGCCTGGAAAGCCAGCCGAAACTGGTGGCAGGCAATACCACAATCGACCTGCAAGTGTTGCTTAACAACAAGGAACTGACCCTGACACCACAAATGGTCGTCGGCGAATCGGAGTCGGACGTCAACTATCGCGCTCCGCTGAAAATCACCGCGCGTGGCAGCAACTTCGAGCCGGGCGATTACACCGGTTCCGTGGCGATGATCTTTGATGCTGTGCCGCCGGTTGGTGGTAACTGATCGCATTGATCGGGCACTAAGCGTGCACTTATACAAGTGACGCTCACCGACGGGGCAGGCAGTAGTGTTTGTCCCGTCGGACTTTCCTTGTTTGTAAATCAGAGTACGAGTTCATGTTCCCGATGACACCCATCGCGGCTGCGCTTGCGCTGTTGTTTTGTGCCAGCGCAGCCGTGGCTTCCAACTCCACCGGTACCACACCCCGCAGTCTGCTGGCGCAGGCCAAGGGTTTGCCGGCGGATTTCGAAGAGCATTTCTTTGATGTGCCTCTGGCGGTACGGGTCGAAGTCGATCAGCAACCGTTGGGTGAGGCTATGGTGGTGTTGTCCCGCGATGATCGCATCACCCTGCTCGAATTCACCGACACCAGCGAAAACCGTTTTGGCCCCGCCGAACGCGAGAAGTGGGCGAGCTACCTCAAGCCCGGCGTGCCGTTGGGCGCGTGCAGCGGTTCCTGCCCGGAGCAGTTTCTGGCGGTGCACTACAACCTGGAAAGTTCGCTGGTTTCGATCCTCACCGAAAACGCCGAGCGCGATGTGGAGGCCAAGCGTTATTACGACCAGCCCGAGAGCGGCAGTCATGGCTTGATGGTGCGTAACCAGCTCAACCTCAATGGCGGGCAGGACCAGGATCTCGGCGGGCGTTTTGGCCTTGAGGCCAGTTCAAGTCTGGGCAACTGGAGCCAGACGCTCAACCTGCAAGTAGCCCGTCTCGGCGGCCCGGACGACAAGCTTTATCACGCCATTCAAGAGCTGCACACCCAGCGCGAACTGCAAGGCAGTTTCTTCCGGCTGGGCTATTTCACCCCCAATTCCGAAGGGCTGACGCGCCAGCCGCGCACGTTCGGCACCAGCCCTGACACTGCCGTCGGTATCATGTACGGCAGCTCCGACAGCCTGGCCATCAACAGCCCGATGCCCAGCGTTTATCCGATCTATGTCACCGCCAACCGTCAGGGTTCGGTGGAGATCTGGCGCGATGGCCTGCTGATCAATACCCAATCAGTGCCGGCCGGTTTGCAGACCCTCGATACCCGGCCGTTACCCGGTGGCATTTATGAAGTGGAAGTACGGCTGATCGAAGACGGCCAGATCACCTCCACCACCCAGGAGCTGGTGTACAAGCCCAACAACTGGCGCAACCTCGACGAGCGCTGGCGCTACAACGTGTTTGCCGGCGAAGAACAGAAACTGCTGAGCAACTGGGACACCCAGGCCAGCGGCAGCCCGACGGCAGGTGCCTCGGTGAATTACCTGCTGCATCCACGGGTGATTCTCGGCCTGTCGGCGCGGCAGATTCGTGAAAAGCTGCAATACGGCACGTCCATCGACTGGACGCTGGCCAATCACCTCAGCCTGTACGCCAACGTCTACAAGACCGAGGATTACGGCACCGGTCTCGACCTGCAAAGCCTCTACAACTATGGCGTCGGCAGCATTGTCGTCAGTCACAACCGCAGCTGGCTCGACACCACCAATACCTACGATACGTTGCCGGACGGCACCCGGGTGCGCCCGCGCAATGTGTTTATCGGCCAGACCAGCAATTCATCGCTGGCACTTAACCATCGCCTCAGCAGCAAGAGCTCGGTCAACGCGCGGGTCTCGCACAGCGAGGGCAATGTCGAGGGCATGGGCGTCGATCTGGGCTGGACCCAGCGCACGATGGTGCTGGGCAGCGATGCCAGTTGGCGCCTGTCGATTTTCGATCGGCCGGGCAGTTTCAGCAGCGGCGATGCGCGCAATCGTGGGGTCGACCTGAGCATCAACATGGCGCTCGGCGCCCCCGGCCAGCAGATCACCGGCAGTATCGGTTCACGCACGGCCCGCGACGGCACGCGTGACAACAACGCCTCCCTCGGCTGGCGCAAGGATTTCAAGGATCACGTCCTGCAGAACGTTTCGCTCACCGCGCTCACCGACACTTATGGGGTGGGTGTCGCCAGTCTGGCCAACTTTCGCACCGATTCGGTCAGCGGCGACGGTTTCATCCAACGGTCCTCTTACAACGGCAATTTCACTGGCGGCCTCAACCTCGACAGCACGCTGGTGGTCGGCGGTGAGCAACTGCTCATGACCAGCCAGAGCGAAGTGCGCGGCGCCGGCATGATCGTGGATGTGGAATCGGACATCGAGGACATCGTCCTGCGCGCCGACGATTACAGCGGTGGCGGTGCAGCGCTGAAGCCGGGGCGCAATTTCATCCCGATTACCGCGTACCAGAACAGCTCGGTGAGTTTCGACTTCGAAGGCAACAACGTGCCGGCCGCGACCATCGAACCGGCGCGCACCCGCTATCACCTGAACAAGGGCGGCGTGGAGTACCGCAAGGTGCGGGTGATGAAAACCCTGACCGTGCTTGGCCGACTGGTGGACGGGCAAGGGCGGCCGCTCAAGGGCCACCACGTGATCAACCACGCCAGCCGTGGCGTGACCGAAGTCGACGGTTTCTTCTCGATGGAAATGAACGCCGGCTCACCCACTCTGGAGGTGCGCCAGGGCAGTCAGTTGTTGTGTCAGTTCCGTCTCGACGCAAACAGCCATCGCAGCGAAAACAACGTGCTGATGATCGGTGATCTGCGCTGCACGCCGGACACCCTGGCAGACGTCAACTCCACCGAACAGAAGGCAGGTTGATTCCATGAAGATAATCACAGGCGGCTGCGCATTAGCGCTGGCACTGAGCATATTGCCGGCGCAGGCAATCAATCAGGAGATCCGGGCGTTGTTTCAGCCTGATCCTTCGCAGCCGGGCAAAAACCTGTTCGTCAACCAGACACCCAATAGCGGCTATTGCGTGGCTTTTCCTGGTAAATGCGATGACGGCAAAATGTTCAGCATCGAGTTGCCGGTTCGGTACAGCGCAGGCCGAGCACTCGTACCGGGTGACGGTATCTCTTTGAAAGCGCCAGCAGATTGGCGACGGTTGACGATCACGAATCAGGATACCCAGGAATCGGAGAGCGTCGAGGTACGCATTACCGGCATCGGCTCCAAGTATTTTCTGAGTAATCGGGTGCAGGAACTCACTGGCATTTCGAACGCCGCGCAGGCACATGACAAACTCTGGAAATCTGAAACAGGTTGGCTTTATGCCCCTTCGCCTTGTGTCGGCAGCGGCTTGGCGGGGTATACCGACACTACCTATCGTTTTTTCTGGCATACCCCGGTGGAGGCGTCCTGCACCAAAAACACCGCTTTCCATATCCCCGGGATCTACTTCGACAAGCTTGATTTCGCGTATGAGCTCAAGACCCCTAACCCACTGAACATGTCGAGTGGTCTGTATACCGGGTCGATTACTTACACCATGGGTCCAGGGCGCGATTTCCACATGGGCTACATGATGTACCCGGACGACGACAGCCTGACCCTCGACTTCGTGCTGGACGTACAGCACACCCTCAAAGTCGATCTGCCACCGGGTGGCAATAAGGTCTCGCTGGAGCCCGAAGGCGGCTGGGCGCCGTGGCTCGACAGCGGGCGCAAGCCGAAGCGCATCTTTCGCGATCAACCGTTCTTCATCTCGGCGTCTTCGCGCTTCAAGGTGATGATGCTGTGCGACTCCCAAGGCGGGCCGTACTGCAACCTCGGCAGCCCTTTGGGCGACACCACCTCGGTCAAGGTCTCGATGACTTTGCCCGCGGGAATCGGCGGCCCCGGCAATGGCCCCGTCAACAGAATTCCATTGAGCGTCAATAACTGGATGGGCCCGTTCCAGCCCGGCATCTATGTGGATCGCAAACCCGGTGCGCTGCATTTCGAGCTGGAACCGTCGGCGATCGATTTTCTTCTGCGCCCCGGCAAGAACGACCGGCTGCGCGGCCACATCACCATTATCTGGGACTCGGATGTGTGAGCACTGCAGTCCGGCCTTTTTCGATTTTCATGGAGTTGAACGCGATGAAACGTGGTTTTCTGCTGGGCGTGCTCAGCGTGTGTTGCCTGACGGCGCAGGCCGGGCCGCAGATCAATGTCGGCACCGTGTACGACTATCTCGACGCCGATAAAAGTACCTACCTGAAACGGGTGTTCAACAGCGGCGACGCCACGGCGTTCGTCAAGATCAATGTGCTGGAGATCATCTACGGCGCCGATGGCCTGCCGCAGGAAGTACCTGTGCAAAACGCGGCCGATGGCGCCTCGCGCAATGGCGTGATGGCCAGCCCGGCGCGGCTGATCGTCCCGGCGCAGGGCATGCAGGGCACGCGATTGCTGTACATGGGCGAGCGCGATCGCGAGCGCTATTTCCGCGTGCGCTTCGTCCCGGTGGTGCCGGAAAAGGAAGATGAGTTCGTGGTCAGCAGCGAAGAGCGCGAAGACTACAAAAACTCCCTCTCCGCCGGGGTCAACGTGATGACCGGCTTTGGCACGATCTTCTTCGTACGGCCCAAAGACGCACGTTACGCCACCGTCATCAATGACACCGACAGCCGCTATGAACTGCGCAACGACGGCAACACCGTGCTGATCGTCGATGAGTTCAAGAGTTGTTCGCTGAGCAAGGAAAGCGACTGCGGCGCGACCACTAAACACCACGTACTGGCGGGCAAGACCTTCGCCTTCGACAAGGAAAAGGGCCGCGAATACCGCTTCTTCCTGATCGAGGGCAGCGACAAGAAAAGCATGAAGATCGCCAGTCGCTAGGTTTGTTTTCCATTGACGCATCGGGTAACCAACATGATCAAGCAATGCACCGCCGCCGCGCTGCTGGCCGTCACTGCGCTGGCCGGCGCCGGGGCGTGGGCCGCACGCGAAGAGCACTCCTTCGAAGTGTCCCTGTCGATTCCCAGCCGGCCGTTCTACATTATCCCTGCAGAACCGGACTGGATTCACCGGCCACAGCGGCTGGAGTGGGACTACCCGCGTTCGACCCTGAACGGGCTGATGCGCAATTTCGATGTGCGCCATGACAGCAGCGCGATTGAGGCGCGTCTGGACTTCGAACCCTATCTGGAGAATGGCCGGCCCGGCGAAGTGATCGATCTGCGGGTTTCTTTCAATGATGTCGAGCTGAGTTCGCACATCATCGCGCGTCAGGTGCTGTCCGAGGAAGAGGCCGCCGGGGGTAAGCGCGTGGCGTTGAAAATCGATCCGATCGAGCCGGCTGGCGGCTATCGCTCAGGGGATTACCACGGCACGGTGGTGCTGTTGTTCAACGCCAGGGCGCCGGGGGTGGAATGAGCGCGGATTGGCCAATGGCTTGACCGAGAGTACGCGGGGCGGGGTCTGTGGGAGCAAATAGCTGCCGGTGGGGCCGGTCAGATTTCTGATCTGACCGGTTTGCAAGCCTGCCGTCAGAGGTCCGCGGTTCTCATCGCTTCCCGGGTCAGTTGTCGGGACAGCTCATCGCGCTGATAGCCGATTTTTTCCTGCAGCTCCTTGTATAGATCCGGGTTCAAGGGCTTGTCTTCAAGTATCTCCTCTGCGGAGAAGCCGAATTCATTGCCGAGGCTTAGCAGTTTTTTCGACAGTGTGTTGATCAGGCTCCTGTCTTCGAGGCCGAACCATTGCGCTTTTGTCCTGTTCAATTCTTCAAGCCGTTCGAGTTTGTCCTCGAACAGACGATCATTGCGCTCGTATTGCGTGGGATGGGTTTTGCGCAGATGGCGCTCCCAGAAGTTGTCTGAAGGGAGATTGATCATCAGATTGACCAGACCGTCGCCCTGTTCCCGTTTCATGATCATTCGGTGGGCCAGCTCGATCGCTTCTTTCGTGACACCGGAGCGAGGCTGGTAGCGCATGCCTTCAGACTGCCAGGGCAGTTCAAGTCGTTCGGCCAGTCCGGTTTCGAATGCCAGATGAACCTCGACCTCATCCGGGGGCAGCTTGCTCGGGTCAATCAGGTTCTGCTGTGCCTGCCGGCTGTATTCCACGCGCGCCTCGTCGCTCACCAGTTTCAGCCGCGCCGCGCTGCGGGCCAGGCGCACGAGTGTGTGGTCCAGAACCCTGGCGGATGTCTGCTCGGCATAGGCTTTGGACACCAGCACTTTGATCCCCAGTGAATTGAACAACTGGGCACCGAGGTCGCCGCAGTCCTCCGGGGACACAATCTGTTGGAACAGTTTTTCCCGCAGTTCGGAATCGAGGGCTGCGGCTTCGACCATTTCCCAAACCCGTCGGGTCAGCTTGCGGCGCGCCGAGTCGGTGCGGAAATCAGCGCTTTCTCTTTGCTTGGCAATCACGCTGAAAAAACCGGCGGAGTCGGGTTCGGCCATCAGGTCATGCCAGGATTCTTCGCGATACTTCCTCATTGCCGACGACGAGCTGAAACCACCAGGCTCATTGTCGAGGATTTGCCAATGGCTGAGTTCGTCGCTGGCTGCCGGAAAATTTTCCTGCACAACGCCCAAACCTGAAGACGCACGATACCGGGCATATCGCACTCGTTCTTCATTGGTCAGTCTGTCTTTTTTAAAGCGTGCGCGGCTGAGTACGAATGCCTGATCAGAACCCGGCGTGACCTCGGGCAGGGTGTTGATTGGCGCCCCCCGCATGTCGAGCATGAAACTGCGCGGTCGGTGCCGGTCGGCGTTGCCCACCTTGAACAGTCCCTCGGGCCAGCTCGTGATATCGGTATTGGCCAGGCTCAGCTCTTCAAGCCGGTACATTCGCCCGACATCCGGTGGCACGCGCAATGGGTTGCCGTTCAGGTTCAGCGAGCGCAGACGCACCAATCCGTTGAGTTGTGCGCTGGATCTGTACGTCATTCGGATGCGGTTATCAGACAGGTCCAAATGCTCGAGTTGACGCATCTGGCCGACACTGGAAGGTATTTCTTTCAAATCGCACTGGCGGGCGCTCAGTTCGCGCAGATGGGGGAAGCTGCCAAGCAGTCCATCGGGATCCGTCGAGAGGGATGTTTTGCTGAGCCTCAGCGTGGTGATCTTTTCAAGGTGCTGCTGCATCCCGGGTTGCTCGCGCAAATCCTTCCACCAGCGTTCAAGATCATACCGGTTGAATTCGGTGGTCAGGTCCAGCGTATAGCCTTGCCCGGAATAGTGAGTCTGCCCATCGAACACATCGCTTCTGCGCTCGAAACATTCGATCAGCTTTTCCTCGATTCGCCTGCCTCCGTTGTGCATGTAATCCGTGGAGGCTCCATAACCAGGTTCTCCCGCGTCATCCATTGCGGCGGGATGATTTTCACGCCATTTCTGCAGTGCGCTGTGCAAGGCCTTGCGTTCACTCTCCAGCTCGGCGATGGCCTCGAGGGGATCACCCTCGCGCTTCAAGGTCGCGATAAGCGTGTCCACCTCCCGGTTTTTCATCGTCGGGTAGAGTTGTCTGACGCGTTGCTCCGGCGTCGGCGTCGGCGTCGCCCAAGGCCATGGCCAACCGCGCACCAGGGTTTCGGTTGCAATCGTTGCCTGCGGGCGAATGGGCGGCTGCGCCAGTGCGGTTCGGCGCTGCGCAGGGGTGGCGGCCTCTTCCATTAACCACAGTTTCAGCGGGCGTCCCTGCCCGCGTGCGTAGCCCGTAGCCGACAGTGTTTCGGCTGGCACGGCATGAAGAACAGACTCGTAGAAGTCATCGGCGTCATGCAGCTTTTCATTGCGCACGTCGAGTACTTCGTAACGGCCTTGTTCGTCGCGGATCAGGCGTCTGACGGTGGTTGCATCATCGGGTCCGACACTGCAGCGCAGCGCCCCGTCGTAACTGCCGTCGCGGACTTCCAGACGCAGATCGGCGAAGGTGTCGGTGTTGAGTCTGAGGGTGTTGAGCGCCAGGCGTTCAGTATCGGCGGTGATCAGTTCGTCGTGATAAAAACCATCGTAAGCGCGGGTGGCGCAGGCTTCGAAATCCAGTTCCCGGGCCTGGGTCTTGAGGCGCAAGGGCAGGCGTTGTTCGTCGACGATTCTTTGCAGCTCGGTGGGCCTGGCCTGGGCCACGAGCTTCTCGGCAAGCGGCAGCGGCAGATCCGGGAAGGTCTGTTTGACGACTTTGATGTCGGCTTTGTCTGATCTTTCCAAGGCTTGATAGAGATGACGGGAGACGTCGCCGCGGCGCTCATCCACGGCATTCGCGAGTTGATTGCGCAAGGCCGCAACCCGTTCGGCATGGGCAACGTCGCGCCCCAGCAGGTTGTTGAGCTCTCCATCGGTGAGGAAGTTTGCCACCCGCTCCGGCAACTGGCCCGCGTTCAGATCATTCTGACTGATACTCAAGGTATCGGCCGGCGAAGCCAGTGGGTTGCCGTACTTGCGCGAATAACCACTGAGGCTGGCATCGGCGAAAACTTCCAGCGCCTTGCTGTCCGGCCAGCCCGGCAACGTGGTCAATATGGGCTCCAGCCAGACCGCCTGGGGATCGATCGGGCGCCCGCCGCGAATGTTGGTACTCGCTGCCAGCACATCGTCATAGGCGTTGAAGCGCTTGACCGTATCGGCCAGCAGCGGCGGCGGCGGGCTGTTGTCGATGTGCATCTGGCGCAACGCGTTGTGATCGGTGCCGCTGCTGATGCGGACCTGCTCCAGTTCGGTGGGCGAAAAACGTTCGACGCTGTGGCCAAGACGCCGCATCAGCGCTTCGTCTGGCCAGTCTTGCGGGGTTTCCACTTCATGTACCCAGGCGCCGTGGCCGTTATGTTCGATCTGCGGACGGTAGGCGTTGGCGCGGCTCGGGTGTTTGATGCGATGGGTGTTGGACGTCGCTTGCGGCGAGGCTTTTTCAACGCAGTACAGTTTGCCTTCCAGTGGCAGGATGATTTCGTTGCCGTACTGATGCAGGCCATGACGGTCGGGTTTTGCGCCTGGCGCGAGCATCAGTTCGTTGCGTTCGTAAGGGCTCAGGTCCGGGTGCCATAAACTCTCTTTGCCATTGGGCAGTTTCACCGGCTTCATGCCGTCGACCAACGACGACAGCTTGAAGCGCAAGGTTTCGCCGATCTGTGCGCCGGCGGTGAAGGCGGCCAATTGAATGATGTCGGTCACTACGCTGATGACATGCCCGGCGGCTTCTTCCCAGAGACCTTCAGCCAGATCGACAATGCCTTCGATGACGTCGCTGGTCAGTTGGTAGGCGGTGTAGGCCATCATCAGTTCGCCCAGCCCCGGTACGAACGGGGTGGCAATCAACAGCGCGACGTTGAAGATGTCCGAGAGGATTTTCTTGAAGTTGTCCCACCAGGCCCAGCGGGCCTTGCTGTCGGTGTCGGCGGTGGAAACGGCGATTTCCCGGGCGTCGTTGAGAATCTTGTTAAGCTTTTGCTGATAGGCGTGTTGCCAGTAATTGCCTTGCAGTGGCAGTTGCTGCATCTGCAGGTTCGGGTTCTCCACGGGCTCCTTGCGCCAGGCTGGCTGCTGATCGGTGGGGTTCTGACGCGGGTGGTATCTGACGACGAACAGCCGTTGTTCCAGGGTGGCGAAGAAGTGACCGCGCTGTTGCTGGTCAACAAACTGGCTGAAGAACTGGCGAAAGGTCTGTTCGGTGGAGGCGCAAAAGGCGTCCTCGCGCAGTTGCCGCGCCAGTTCGGTTTTGAAGGCTTTGAGAGAGCTGTATTCCTTCAGCGGGTGATCCGGATCATGGGGGACGTAGACCATCAGCCGTCGCACGCCGCGATTGTCCCGCGTTCTGTGCATCAGCAGGAGCACGCCCGTCAGCCGGGTTTCGAGCATTGACAGGTCACAGCAGTACATCGATCGGCCATTGAGCAGCAGCGGTTTGTCTTCCGCCAGATGCAGCAGCATTTTGTAGGCGTCGTACTGGATATCTTCCTTGATCAACGCCAGGTGCGCCGCGACGACGAGGGCGTCTTTCTGGCTGGCATTCACCTTGTATTGCAGGACACCTTCAGCCACGGCTTCGTCGGGCAGCAGGTAGCTTTCCAGGTGTTTTTTGTACTTCGCGCCGATGTCCAGATCCCGGCACAGCGTCTGAAACTGGCTGATGGACATTTTGTGTTTGATCGGCAGAACATCGAACAGCCCTCGTTCGTCGGGTTTGCTGATGTAATCCGAGCCATTGCCGACCGTTTCGCCGCTGGCGAAGTTGTGCAGGGCGGCATCCAGCAGGGAGACGGTGCGGGTTACGACGCCGGCGGACACGTCGATGGCATACCACGGTTTGTCTTTTGGCACGTACAGGCGCAACCAGGTGTCTTTGACGTCCGGTTCGATGCCGTGACGTTCCTTGATTTTTGCCTTGAGCAATGGTTCGGCGAAGGTGTAGAGATCGGTTTTGGCCATCAGATGGTCAACCTGGTTCTGCGAACTCCAGGCCTTGAGATTGGCGTCGCTCAGCCTTTGCAGATAGGCGGCGGGTGCGCTGTACCAGGATTCAATCTTCAGTGGTGTGGCTGCCAGCGCTTTGCCCCGGCTGACGGTGGCGGTCTTGAAATTGTCGTTGACGGCGGACTTGATGAATTCGTAGTGCCGCCCTTTGTCCGCGGTTTCTGCAGGCTGGGGAGAGAGAGACATGGCCAATCATCCTTGATTGTTGAGGAGTGATCAGCCTACTCAGGGCAGGGCAAAAGAAAAGTTCAAAGATCGGGAAGCAAACGGTGTTGTGGGTCGCCAACCCGACGAAAATTCGAATCTGAAAAATACATAAGTACCACCCGCCGCACAGCAAAGACGTCATCCTGTTGCAGAAAAACCCGACACGAATTGTTACCTCGCTGTAGGGCGCTGCGCCTCGAGCAGCGCCACGCTGGCGGTTTGCGTCGACGTGCATTGGGCGTCGCTGCCTGGTTGCAGGTACGGCGTCAGAATCGGCGCCATACCCTTGAGCACCTGCACCGGCAGGGCCGAGGTGAACTTGAAGTTCTCCGCCGAGCGGCCCGGAACGAACGCGGTGAGGGTGCCGAAATGGTGATCGCCGATGTAGAACACGAAGGTCGCGGTACGGTTGATCGACTTCGAACTGAGGATGCGTCCGCCCGAGCCGATGGCCTCGATGCGGTTGTCGCCGGTACCGGTTTTGCCACCCATGGCCAGTGGGCTGCCATCAGCCAGTTTGAAACTGCCGGAAACACGTTTTGCCGTACCGGCATCCACCACTTGTGACAGCGCCTCCCGCATGGCCGTGGCGACTTCGGATGGCATCACCCGTTTGCCGACATGCGGGTCGTTGACCAGTTGCGTTTCGTACGGTGTGCCGGCGGCGAAATGCAGACTGTCGATGCGCAGCGTCGGCATGCGTACGCCGTCATTGAGGATGGTGCCGATCAACTCGGCCAGTGCGGCCGGGCGGTCACCGGAACTGCCAATAGCGGTGGCCAGCGACGGCACCAGATGATCGAACGGGTAGCCGACTTGCTGCCAGCGCTGGTGAATCTCGAGGAACGCTTCGATCTCGAGCATGGTGCGAATGCGGCTATCGCGGGCGCCCTTGTGCTTGCTCTTGAACAGCCAGCTATAGACCTCCTGACGCTCGAAATGGCTGGCCTTGACGATCTCGCTGAAGGTCGCGTCCGGGTGGTTCAGCAGGTAGCCCATCATCCACAGGTCGAGGGGATGGACTTTGGCGATGAAGCCTTGATCGGGCAGGTCGTAACTGCCGGGACCATAGGAATCGTAGAGGCGGATCAGGCGATCGTCGGTGAGTTTTTCAGTGAGCCTGGCGCCTTTGAGGTGTGAGCGCACGAACGTGTTGAAATCTTCCTGGCTGGCATCGGGCAGCAGATAGCGATGCACGGCGGCCAGGCGGATCGGCGTCGGGCGCATGCTGTCGAGGAAGGTGTCGAGACGCGCCTGAGTGTCTTTGTTCCTGTATTTTTTCCAGAACTTGAGCTGGAACGCCGTGCCTTCGCGGTCAGCGAAACTGGCCAGGTATTCCTGACGGCGCGGGTCGCGATCATCCTTGAGCAGTTCGGCACTGCTGTTGGGCCCTGAATAAGTGACATAGCGCACCACATCGCGCATCAGCCGAATGAATGGCAGGTTGATCGACTCGCGCAGGGCATCGCGCAGAGTCGGCATGCGGCCGTTGTCTTCCTTGCGAAAGTTATGGAACGTGTGCAAGCCGCCACCGGTGAAAAACGCTTCGCCGGGGCTGGCCGAGTACTTGCGGTCGAGTGCCGCGCCGAGCAGCTTCGACAGGTCGTGATCCTTGTTCTGGATCAGGTAATCGATGACCCACTGGCTCAAGCGGTCCTGATCGGGGACTTCGACTTTCTTCAGTTCCGGCACGCTCATGGCGGAGTACTTGTCGTGCAGTTCGGCGATGATTTGCAGGTACGTGGTGAGCACGCGCATTTTTGCGGTGGAGCCGAGTTCGAGTTTGCTGCCTTCGTTGATATCGAACGGCTGGTCGGTGCTGTCGGTCTGCACCCGTACGCGGGAGCCGTCGGGGGTCAGTTCGAAGAGGGTGAAGCTATAGCGCACTTGCGTGGTGCTGGTCGGCGTCAGCAAACGTTCTCCGAGCAGGCCGATTTCGGCGGCGTAGGCCGGGTCGGCGAGTTTCTTCAGGTACGCGGTGGCCTGGGTTTGCAGGTCGCCTTGCAGGGTGCTGGTGGCGGACAGATCCAGGCGATCAAGATCGTACAGCGGCCGGTTGAGCATGCTCGCCAGACGACTGCGGGCGACGCTGATGCCTTTATTGGTTTCGATCGGTTGCATGGTCGGCTGGGTCTGCCAGTCACGGTAGGTGATCTTGCTGGCGAGGGCGGCATCGGCCAGGGCGCTGTCGATCACACCGTTCTGCTTGAGCAGGCGCAAGTGGCTGTCGGTGAGGTTGGCGAGTTCCTCGCGACCCTTGGTCAGGTAATGCGAAGGGCGACGCTGGGCGATCATCAACGAGAGCATTTCACGCAGGACCAGGCCTTTGGCAGCCATGGTTTTCGGATCCGTGGCCGGACTGTTCAACTGTGCATTGGCCTGGTTGAAATCACTGCCGTACCAGACGCGTAACCCTTCCGCCATGCCATGCACTTCACCATGCCCCGGCACCGCCGAGAGCGGCACGCTGTTGAGGTAATCGCGCACGATGTTCTGCCGTGCCCCCAGGGTTTGCGGGCCGGGCTGATAGGCACGCACGCTGGCAGACATCATCTGCCGCAGTTTCTCGGCACCGGACACCGTCAGGCCATCGGGTGAATGCCGGTACTTTTCCAGTTGCGTCGCCAACGTACTGCCGCCCGCCGATTGGCCCGGCAAGTACAGCAATTTCGCGACTTGCGACCACGCCGCCATGCCGAAGCGCGGCCAGTCCACCGCCGGGTTGGCCAGCGGCTGTTTCGGGTCGAGCAGAAAACGGTTTTCGATGAACAACAGACTGTTTACCACCACCGGGGGAATGGATTCGAAACTTGAATACAGCTGTTGTGGGTAGTTGTACTTGTACAGCGGCGCGGCCCGGCAATCAGTGATCGACAGCCCGGCCTGGATCTTCTCCGAATACGGCACGAACAGGCCTTTGTCGGTGTAGCTGAGCAGCGCCGGGGAAAACCGCGTCTGTTGGGTGATGACGTAGTTGCGTTTGAGCAGGCGCGGCAGGAATTCATCCAGCGAGCTATAACCCAGGCGCAGATCGAACGGCCCATTGCCCGGATAGCGAATGGCTTCGCTGGGGCCGGGTTCGAGATGGTAAGTCAGCGACGCGGCATACTGGCTCAGCTCACGCGACTGAAAGCGCGAGGTGCGCATTTCCTTGGATGCGGCCAGCCCTACCACGATCGCGATAATCACCAGCAACAACCAGAAAGCCTTCCACCCATGCCGGTTGCGGCGGGGTTTTTCAGGGACAGGCGCTTCATCCACACGGTCAGTCGGAACCACGGCTTTACTCGAATCGGTTTGCCACAAAGCGCCCATAGTCGATTGATCCATTCACGCAGATTGATCGGACTTGTCTGAAGCTTAGACGTTGGTGGGAGCTGGTGAAAAAAATGTGTGGTCGGGGCAGGCAGGGAGGTCCGCAGCGGAGCGTGCGCTGGGATGTGGCGGGTCAAGAAACTGCGCATCAAAACAACACAAGTGTAACTTTTTGGTGACGGTTATTTTATGAATATAGGTTGCTAAAGTCTGGTAGTACTTGTCGGCTTCGCCGGTTGAGTTTTTTGATGTTAACTCGGACTTCAATTTTATTTGTCTGGAATGACGTCATGTTTGAAACTCGTGGTCAGGTTTTCAGTGTTGCCGAACATGTTGATATTGTTAAGGCCGCAACGCCATCGCCGTTGTTGAATATGTCAAAAGAAAACCTTGAGATGTTAAAGACGTTTGATGCCGATGCGCCACACTGGCTGCAGAGTGCGTCGCCGCAACAACGCGACGAAGCTCGTCGCCTGATAGAAGAAAGTCTAACGGCGCACACCTTGCTGAATAACGCCATGGCCTCCGTGAAAACACCGCATGAATTCGCTGCGCCTATTTTGGCCAAGGCCATCAAGGACAGGTGCGGCCTGGAGCTGGACGTCAATCGGGTGCTAGTGGATTTGTCCGGTAAAAGTGATTTTCACACCTCGCAAGTTCCACCCGCTTCGCTGCTTGACGCCGCCCTGCGTAACCATCAGGCTGAAAAAAAGGCGATGTTCTTTTTCAAGCCGCATTGCTATACGCCAGCATTGGGAGGGGAGCTAGTCGAAGCCGGACTGGATGTTCATGAGTTTATCGAGTTGTGCAGGCTGCTTGATATCGGGAAACAGTATCAAGCCCATTTGCATACTGAACTTCACTGGGGTGACGCCAGTGCTCGGGACAAGTTGAATGAACTGTTCGTCAATTACCACAAAGCAGCGCTGAAGGCGACGAGTTATATTGCACTATGTAAGGGTGATATTCGCCGGGAACATTTTCAGGCATTGATGTCGAGTATCGGCGGGAAGGAACCTGTCCACATTGACGGTAAGACCCTGTGGTATCGCAGTTTGAGTTTCAATGAGTTGCCCGTGCACAGCTGTATCATTTTCGAGATCGCCGAGCCGGATGATGAAAGCATTCTGGATGACCTGCTGCCGACCGTAGACGGTTTCGCCAATAACGATTTCATCGCCTACATTCCCGACGATCCCGATCATCCCGTAAAGCACTACGCCACAGTGACGGAACTCAAGGCCCGATTGACCGAACAGTTCGTGCGTCGCGCTGAAATTGACTCGCCCAACGCGCCAACGACCTATCAACAATTCTTCAGCCGTTTCATGCGGTACAAGGATCGTTCGACGTTCTACTACAGCTTTACCGAAGAGGTTCCAACGGCGTCAGGCAAACCTCGGCTGTGGGATCATGAAACCCGTCGGCAGAAGCATCAGCCCGATTTTCTTCTGCAACTCAGAGTGCTGGATCCATCGGGCGATCCCTGGGTCCAGCACTATGACATCTGGACAACTTTGCAGCGGGAGTTCAACCAGCGGATTTTCAGCGATGCCCGTGATGCTGCGGTGTCCAATGCCGATGCCGACGTGCGCGATGAACAGTCCTTGCTCGCGGTATTTCTCGAAGTCGGCCTGGCCGCACTGAATGTGCTGTCGTTGGCCGTACCTCCATTGGGCTTGGTCATGCTCGGCGTGTCGGCCGTGCAGTTGATGGACGAAGTGCTGGAGGGGCTTGAGGAACTCAGCAAGGGCGATAAAGAGGCCGGCTGGGAACACATCACCGACGTGCTGGAAAATATCGGCATTGGTGTGGCGACTCTGCCGTTGCTGGCCGGCATTCATTCAGAGTTCAAGCCGATTGAAACGCCCGGTGGGCAGAAGCGATTGTGGAAGCCTGACCTTGCACCTTATCGAAGCGAAGTGTCGTTGGCAGAGGTGAAGCCTGATCCGCACAATCAATTTGCCGTCGGCGCCAGACACTATGTAAAGGTCGAGGACGGCGTCTTCGAGAAAGTCATCGAACCGGCTACCGGCCAATCGAGAATTGTTCACCCGAACAAACCGCAGGCTTATCAGCCGCTCGTTGAACAAGACGGCGCTGGCGAATGGCAACATGCGTTGCCGCCGCCTTCGACACCGGTTGAACCGACACCGGCCGGGTTCAGTAACAGGCAGTTTCGTCGCTATGCCGTCAGACCATCCGAAGTGACCCGCCTCAGCCCGGCAGGCAAAGGGATCTTGCAAAGTGCTGACGGACAGCGCCGTTATATTCGCAATATAGATGAGCGCGGCAAGGTCGCGGTGTACCGCGTCAAGAATGATTTCACCCTGAACGCGGAAGTTGTCGACGTCCTCCTCGTCGATTCGAGTTTCGACGAACTTGCGCCTCGCAGATACCGGCAAGTGGCGCCGGATCAATGGCAACCGCAGTCGCTGTTCGGCGGCAATGTCACCGATGATCTTCATGACACGGACGTCGTCAGCGGGCCGCAGCCGGGAACCTCTGGCAGGCCGGTCTGGGTACGCCCGCCTTTCCAGCGCGAGCGTTTGCCCAACGGTCTGTGGGAACCGCGGATCGAGGTCGTGGCGCTCAAGGATGTACGGCATTTGTCCTACGATTGGGGAGCATTCAAGTTCGTCCCCTATTCGGTCAGGCCAACCAATATTCATGCAGCGTTGGCGGCGCCGGAATTTGGCAATGTGTCGATAGGTGCCGGGCTGTTCAATCCGGGGACGGCGCAATACTCCACTGTCACGCGTCCCTTCGACATTGCTACGCAAACCAGTTACAAGCCAGGCGGCGGGCAAATGATGTTTTCCATGGAGCGGCTGACACACTCCTCAACGTTGCAGAGTGAGTTCAACGCGATCAAGTTCGTCGATCTCGCGGCAGGCGAGCTGCCCGGCCAGAACGATACCGTGCACGGATACTGGGCGCCTCAAGGTGGCTATGTGGATATTCCTGTGCATCCGGGGTGGGGAGAGCCTGACCATGTTTTCACACCTACCTTCGGCGGATGTTCATGGGTCGTGGATCAAATGAGTGACAGTGTCTTGCGTGTACGACATGTCGAGGCTGGCCGCGAAGCGGCTCAATACAATGATCTTCCTGCCCATGAGCATGGATGGGGGATGAGCACGGCTATGGAGTTTCCGGAGTACGGCCTGCTCAACGATGAGCAGGGCAATGCCTACATGATCCTGACTTCATTTGCCTACATGAAGTACGACCGGGTTGCGGCTGAGTGGGTCCTTCATTATCAGGCACAGCGCGGCGCACCGGAGATAGCCTCCTATTCCCGAAAGGAACCAGGTTGGTTTGAAGCCACCACCCGACAGGTCAAGGTGTATTCCGATGAGAAGGTCATCAGAACGGGGGCCAAACGCGTGATTACGGTGGTCCCTCAAGCGCGGCAAGGCAACGCGGCATAGCGCCCGATTGCTCAGGTAAAACTGTACGAAGAAAAGACGCTGCACCATCCTTGTGCAATACTCGCCGCCGTTTTCTGTGGCGAGTTTTCCTACGCTGGCCAGTTGATCCAATAGGGTTACTGGCATCTTTACGACAACTCCCGCTGAATCTTGTGGTTTATAGAGTGAAAAGACCTGCAACAAGGTTTTTATACTGCACGCCCCGCTGATCTTTCAGGTTGTCCTGCAAGACGCGTCTGCCCACAAAGCAGGCGCGGTTTCATTTCCAGCCAAGGCTTATCGGCCGACGCTTCGACACTCGGTGGTCATATCCAATAACAAGACGAGGTTGCACCCCTATGCCAGTCGGCAATCAACTGCCTCACGGCGATACCGCTCAGGGCGGTCCGCTCAAACGCGAACTCGGCGAACGGCATATTCGCCTGATGGCGCTCGGTGCCTGTATCGGCGTCGGTCTGTTTCTAGGTTCGGCCAAGGCCATCGAAATGGCCGGCCCGGCGATCATGCTGTCCTACATTCTCGGTGGTCTGGCGATCCTGGTGATCATGCGTGCCCTCGGCGAAATGGCCGTGCACAACCCGGTCGCCGGCTCCTTCAGCCGCTACGCGCAAGACTATCTCGGTCCATTGGCAGGCTTCCTCACTGGCTGGAACTACTGGTTCCTGTGGCTGGTGACCTGCGTCGCGGAAATCACCGCGGTGGCGGTTTACATGGGCATCTGGTTTCCCGATGTGCCGCGCTGGATCTGGGCACTCGCGGCGCTGATCAGCATGGGCTCGATCAACCTGATCGCGGTGAAAGCCTTCGGTGAGTTCGAATTCTGGTTCGCGCTGATCAAGATCGTCACCATCATCGCCATGGTCATCGGCGGCATCGGCATCATCGCCTTCGGCTTCGGCAATGACGGCGTGGCACTGGGGATTTCCAACCTGTGGGCGCATGGCGGCTTCATGCCCAACGGCGTGACCGGCGTGCTGATGTCGCTGCAAATGGTCATGTTCGCCTACCTTGGCGTCGAGATGATCGGCCTGACCGCCGGTGAGGCGAAGAACCCGCAGAAGACCATTCCCGATGCGATCGGCTCGGTGTTCTGGCGGATTCTGCTGTTCTACGTCGGCGCATTGTTCGTGATTCTGTCGATCTACCCGTGGAACGAAATCGGCACGCAGGGCAGTCCGTTTGTGATGACCTTTGAGCGTCTGGGTATCAAGACCGCTGCCGGCATCATCAACTTCGTGGTGATCACCGCGGCGTTGTCGTCGTGCAACGGCGGCATCTTCAGCACCGGGCGCATGCTTTACAGCCTGGCGCAGAACGGTCAGGCCCCGGCCGGTTTTGCCAAAACGTCGAATAACGGTGTACCGCGTCGAGCGCTGTTGCTGTCGATTGCGGTATTGCTCCTGGGCGTAATGCTCAACTATCTGGTGCCGGAAAAAGTCTTTGTCTGGGTGACCTCGATTGCCACTTTCGGCGCAATCTGGACCTGGGTGATGATCCTGCTGGCCCAGCTGAAATTCCGCAAAGGCCTGAGCGCCAGCGAACGTGCCGGCCTCAAGTACAAGATGTGGCTGTACCCGGTCAGCTCGTACTTTGCCCTGGCGTTCCTGGTGCTGGTGGTCGGCCTGATGGCGTACTTCCCGGACACCCGCGTGGCGCTGTATGTGGGCCCTGCGTTCCTGGTGCTGCTGACGGTGTTGTTTTACGTGTTCAAGTTGCAACCGACCGGTGAAACGCAGGGTGCTGCGCGTTCGGCCTCTTAAGTCGTAGCGGCTGAAAAAACGAAGCCCTGGTCGCGAGACCGGGGCTTTTTTATGGGCGCTGTTGCCGCCTGACCGCCGGTCTGAAAGAACGATACAAACCCGGCGCAGGGGTTCAAATCGGTATCACCTGGCGCGGTAGTGAATAGAGGCGCAGCGATGAGGATCAGCGATTTTGTCGTTCGCGAACTCGGCCGGCGTCAGGTCTTGCTGTTCTTTCTGCTGGCGACCGGGTTGTACGTTCTGCCGTTGATCCTCGCCGACTTTCCCTACATCGACGACAACTGGCGTGCACTGGCCGCCGGTAATGCCTGGGCCGGCTACGGACGCTTGTTTGCCGACTGGCTGTATCAGGCGTTGACGTTCACCGGCGCCGCGCCGGATATCTTCCCCTTGCCATTGCTGCTCGCCACGCTGGCGATGAGTCTGGCGCTGACCCGTCTGACCTTTCACTACTTTGCCGAGCCGACGCTGGCTTGTTGTCTGGTGCCGTTGCCGCTCTGGTACAACCCGTTCCTGCTGCAGAACTTCTCCTATCAGTACGATGGGCCGAGTATGGCGCTGAGTCTGGTTGCGATGATCTACGCGATCACCTTTCACGGTGCGACTCGGGTGCAACGCTGGCTGATACCGGCGCTATTGATTGCACTGGGGCTCGGGCTGTACCAGATCAGCGTCAACGTCTTTCTGGGCTTGTGTTGTGTGGAGTTGCTCAGGGCGTTGCACCGGCGAGTCTCGTGGACGGAGGTCTGGCGCTTGCTCGGCGGCAAGCTTGCGCAACTCGCTCTCGGCATCGCGATTTATGGCGTCACTGCGTATCCATTCATGGCAGTCGGGCGCTATACAGACGGGCTCGATTGGGCAGGGCATCCCCTCCTGCAGATCGGCACGAACATGGGCCGCGTGCTGGAGAAAACTGCGCTGTTGTTTCACGGCGGATATCTTTGGATGTCTGCCGCTCTGATGCTTTGCGCGCTTTTGGGGCTGGCATGTCTCGGTCGCCCGGATAGGCGCGCGAGCGTTGCGCTGATCGGTCTGGCGACTCTGGCCGTGCTGGTGTTGCTGGTGCCAGGCATCACGCTGCTGTTTCGCGACTTCAATGAGGGCGCGCGCACATTGATGGGATTCGGCGTGTTGCTGGTTTTGCTGTTCTTTCTCGCCCGTCTGGCGTTGGCGGCATATCACCGCTTGTTGCCTTTGCTGCTGATCATCCCGCTGCTGGCGACGTTGTCGCTGTCGTTTGCCTACGGGCGCGTGCTGACGATGCAGAAAACCTTTGCCACGGCTGCGCTGTTCAGCCTCGGTCACGACATCGCTGCTCATCGCGAACTACGGGAAGCCAAGCGTATTTACCTGTCGATCAATTACTCCGAGCGCTGGCTGGCCAGTGCCGAGGGATCGTTCCGGCAGCTCCCGGTTTTACGTTATCTGCTGAATGTCGATTACTACATGCTTGCGGAAAACCTGCCCTCGGTGGGTATCACTAACGTGGTCGCCGAACGTGAACGACGTAACGCCACTCAGGTCGGCTACAGGGGTTATCCAGCGCTGGTGGAAAGTCTGTATTACCGCATTTATCTGCTCGGCGATTACGGCTTCATCGTGATGCAAGAGCCGCCGCACGGGCGATTGTTGCAGTGGTGAAGCGCTGACCGTTGGTCGCAATCAACCCCGTACCTGTAATTTCTGACAGTAGACCGCGAGCACGTGATGACCTAAGTTGGATGTTCGCCAAAAAACGGCTTTGGCAAGGAACCGAGATGAAAGGATTCTCTGCTTTGACTGTGATCGGTCTCGCCGATGGACTGATTCACTGGCAGATATTTTTTGTCCTGTGCACCGCCGCGGGGCTGACTCAAGCCGCCAGTAACTTCGCCGCGTTTTGCGTGGCTGCTGCGTTCTCGTTTTACGTGAATGTGCTGTATACCTTCGAGCGCAATACGTCGGTGTTCAGCTATCTGTTGTTTATCGGCGGGATGAGCGGGGTGAGTTTTGCCATCGGTTCGATTGCCGATGCGCAGCACTGGCATGGGTTGGTCACCGTGGCGTCTTTCACGCTGCTCAATCTATTGGCGGGCTACCTGTTTTTCCGGTTTGTGTTGTTGCGCGAGCATCTGGAGTAACGCGCCAGTCCGTTGCGCAGACCGGCGCATTGGTCGTTATGCGGCCGCGACTTCCTGCGGCTCGAAACTGTCCGCCCGCGCCATCTGCCACATCCGCGAGTAAAACTCGCCGTTCACTTCCCCGGTGAGCAATTCCCCCGGTTTCAGGAACACATGCAGTTGCGAGAACAGTTTGATCTCGGTCGCCGACATGCGTCGCACCAGATGCTTGGCCGACAGTTGCGACGGATGTTCCAGCCCAGCTGCGGCGAGCATTTCCGCCAGCGCCTTGAGGGTATTGCGGTGGAAATTGAAAACTCGCTGCGCCTTGTCCGGCACCACCAGTGCGCGCTGACGCAACGCATCCTGCGTGGCCACGCCGGTCGGGCATTTGTTGGTGTGGCAGCTTTGCGACTGGATGCAGCCGATGGCGAACATGAAGCCGCGCGCGGAGTTGGCCCAGTCGGCGCCGATGGCCAGCACGCTGGCGATGTCGAAGGCGCTGACGATCTTGCCGCTGGCGCCGAGTTTGATCTTGTCGCGCAGGTTCAGGCCGACCAGGGTGTTGTGGACAAACAGCAGGCCTTCACGCATCGGTACGCCGATGTGGTCGGTGAACTCGACCGGCGCGGCGCCGGTGCCACCTTCCTTGCCATCGACGACGATGAAGTCCGGGAGGATGCCGGTTTCCAGCATGGCCTTGGCGATGCCCATGAACTCCCACGGGTGGCCGAGGCAGAACTTGAAGCCCACCGGTTTGCCGCCGGACAGTTCACGCAGTTGCTGGATGAACTGCATCATTTCGATCGGCGTGGAAAACGCGCTGTGGCGTGACGGCGACACGCAGTCTTCGCCCATCAGGATGCCGCGGGTTTCAGCAATTTCCTTGGTGACTTTGTGTTTGGGCAAGATGCCGCCGTGGCCGGGTTTCGCGCCTTGGCTCATCTTGATTTCGATCATCCGCACTTGCGGGTTCTGCGCCTGGGTGGCGAAGCGTTCCGGGTCGAAACGGCCGTCGCTGGTGCGGCAACCGAAGTAGCCACTGCCCAATTCCCAAGTGAGGTCGCCGCCATGTTCGCGGTGATACGGGCTGATGCTGCCTTCACCGGTATCGTGGGCGAAGTTGCCGAGTTTCGCGCCCTGGTTCAACGCGCGAATGGCATTGGCGCTGAGCGAACCGAAGCTCATCGCCGAGATGTTGAACACCGACGCCGAGTAGGGCTGGCTGCACTGCGGGCCGCCGACGGTGACGCGGAAACTGCTCGGGTCGCTCAGCGGTGCCGGACGCATCGAGTGGCCGATGAACTCAAAACCCGATTGATAGACATCGATCAGCGTGCCGAACGGTTTGTCGGCGGTTTCGTTTTTCGCTCGCGAATAGACCAGCGAACGTTGCGCGCGAGAGAAGGGCAGGGCGTCGCTGTCGGACTCCAGCAGGTACTGGCGGATCTCCGGACGGATGCCTTCGACCAGATAGCGGATGTTGCCGAGGATCGGGTAGTTGCGGCGCACCGCGTGCGGGCTTTGCAGCAGGTCGAACAGACCGAGCAGGCTCAACACACCGGTGACGGCGGTGATTGGCCACAGCCAGTCATGTTCGAGGAAAGGCAGGCTGGCGAGGGTAAAAATCACGCAGGCGGCAAAGAAGGCGTAGCGGCTCAGGAGTGACAGGCTCATACGGGTTCCTTGGTTCGGACTCGGAATATTCAGCGAAGATTGAGGGATAAACACATTCCCCTGTAGGAGTGAGCCTGCTCGCGATAGCGGTGTATCAGCTACAAATGATTTGACTGACCCGACGCCATCGCGAGCAGGCTCACTCCTACATAGAGCAACTTCACCAAACGATCAGGCGTTTTGCGCCTGAAGAAAAATCGAAAACAGCTCGGACTGGGATTTGATCCCCAGCTTGCTGTACATGTGTTTCTTATGGACTTTCACGGTTTCTACGGAGATTTCCAGCTTACGGGCGATTTCTTTACTGGAGCAACCGCTGAGCATCAAGCGCCCGACGTCCAGTTCCCGGGCCGTCAGTTGCGCGCCCTTGAGTTGCTGCACCGACGCCTCCAGCTGCACCCGCCAGTCTGCCCGGACAGGGGCGGCGGCGAGGGCCACGGTTTCGTTGATCTCATAGGGCAGGCGCTGGCGCAGCAGGCCCAGCACCCAAGGCTGGATCAATGACAGCAACGCGATGTGTTCGCCAGTGAAACGTTTTTCACTGCCCAGCGACAGACACAGCGTGCGATCGCCTTCGAGCTGACAATTGAACTGGATTTCGTCGGCGACGACATTCAGACGAAAGTATCGCTGGTAATACTCGGTCAGTTCGAAATGCTCCGGTGCCACTTCCGAGAGGCGATACAGACCGGTGCGGGTTTGCTCGCGGCAGGCGATGTAGAACGGGTCGAGCAGGTACAGACCGCGCAAGTAATCCTGAAACAACGGGTCAGGGCTGCCGTCTGCGCCCGGGCATTCGGCAAAGACTTGCGGGTGCTGATCGGCGCTGAACAGCAGCACTACCCAGCTATCGAACGGCACGTACTGGTCGAGCAAACGCACCAGTTGTGCCCAGAAATTCGGCTTGTCGAGCGCATCGATCAGTTGCCCGACGGCGCGGTGCCAGGTGATGTCGTCAAACGAAAGTGCCATCGATCTACCCCTATCGGGTTACCCCGGCCGCGTAATTCCCTGGCCGCTCGCTTGCTGCGCATACTGGCCCACAGACAGCCACCGGGCAATCTTTCAGCGCCCGATGCTCATAACAAGGGAATTTCCATGAAAGTCGAACTTGCCCAACTGGCAGGCCGTGACAATGCCACGGCATACAACCTCGAGCGCGCACTTGCAGCGATCGCCGCGTGTGCTGCCGATACGCAACTGATCGTGTTTCCGGAGACCCACTTGATGGGCTTCCCGACGGCCGAGACCGTGGCGCAAACCGCCGAAGCGCTGGACGGCCCGACCGTCAGCGCCGTGCTCGCGGCCGCACGAGAACGCAACATTGCCGTGGTGATCGGCATGGCCGAGAACGACAACGGTCGCTTCTACAACACCACGCTGCTGATCACCCCTGAAGGCATTGCCTTGAAATACCGCAAGACGCATTTGTGGGCGTCGGATCGCGGCGTGTTCGAGGCCGGCGACCGCTACGCCACCTGCGAATGGAACGGCGTGCGCGTCGGTTTATTGATCTGCTACGACATCGAGTTTCCGGAGTCGGCCCGTGCCCTCGCGCAACTCGGTGCTGAATTGCTCATCGTGACCAATGGCAACATGGACCCGTACGCGTCGACCCACCGCACCGCGATCATGGCCCGTGCGCAAGAGAATCAGGCCTTTGCGTTGATGGTCAACCGCGTGGAGGCGGGGGATGACGGTTTGGTGTTTGCGGGTGGCAGTGCGCTGGTCGATCCGCTGGGGACGTTGCTGTTCGAGGCTGGGCGGGAAGAGGGGATGTTCAGCGTTGAGCTGGATTTCGCTCAACTGGGGATTGCACGCAGGGATTACCGCTATCTGGATGATCAGCGGTTGAAGTTGCCGGGGGAGGTGGTGGAGCGTGGCGATGGTGTTCGTGAGTTGTTGATTCCACGCCGTTGACCGATGCCCTCACGCTAACCCTCCCGAAACGTCGGACCGCCCATAGGGAGAGGGGACTGACCGAGTTGATTGTCCGAGCTACGCCGACCTGAGATACCGAATCGCACTCAGGTTTTACCCGATCGTTCCCACGCTCTGCGTGGGAATGCAGCCCGGGACGCTCCGCGTCCCAAGAGCGGACGCAGAGCGTCCATTGAGGCATTCCCACGCAGAGCGTGGGAACGATCAGCCACACCCGAAAACATTCGCCGAATCCGGCTCTGCCATAAATCCAATAACATTCGGAGTAAGTCGCCCATGGCTCGTTTGCAACGCACCCTTTCATTAGGGTCGGTGGTGCTGTTCGGCATCGCCTACATGACGCCGATCATTGTCCTCGGCACCTTCGGCATCCTCGCTCAATCCACCGCCGGCATGGTCCCCGCCGCCTATCTGGCGGCGCTGGTGGCGATGTTCTTCACGGCGATGAGTTATGGGCGCATGGCCGCTGCATTTCCCGTCGCCGGTTCCGCTTACAGCTACGTGCGCAAGGCGATCAGTCCGAAACTCGGCTTTATCGCCGGTTGGGCGGTGTTGCTCGATTATCTGTTTCTGCCCATGGCGATCTGGCTGATCGGTGCCGCGTATTTGGCGTCGGCATTCCCGTCGATCCCGCAATGGATCTGGGTGCTGGCGTTCATCGGCATCACCAGCGCAATCAACATCATCGGTCTGAAACTGGCCAACGGCATCAACGCCTTGCTGATGCTTGTGCAGTTTCTGGTGCTGATCGCTTTCGTCGCGCTGTGCGTGCACTACATTGGAGGCGATGCGAGCACGCCGTTGTGGTCGATCAAACCGTTCTTCAACGGCGATATGCAGATGCCGCTGATCATGAGCGGCGCGGCAATTGCCTGCTATTCGTTCCTCGGCTTCGATGCGGTCAGTACCCTGACCGAAGAAACCCGCGACCCACGCCGCACCATCCCGCGGGCGATCATGCTGATCACCTTGATCGGCGGGCTGATCTTCGTCGGCGTTTCCTATTTTGTGCAGATCGCACACCCGTCGTTCCAGTTCGACAGCGTTGACTCCGCAGCTTATGAAATCGCGCGCAACATCGGTGGCGACCTGTTTGTGTCGATCTTTCTGATCGGTTTGATTGTCGGCCAGTTCGCTTCGGGGCTGTCGGCGCAGGCCAGCGGCTCGCGGCTGCTGTTCGCCATGGGCCGCGATGGTGTGTTGCCGAAGTCGTTCTTCGGCACTTTGCACGCGCGCTTCGGCACCCCGGTCAACAGCATCCTGCTCTGCGCGGTGGTGGCGTTGCTGGCGCTGAAACTCGATGTGACCACTTCGACCTCGTTCATCAACTTCGGCGCGTTCCTGGCGTTCAGCCTGGTCAACCTTTCGGTGATCTTCCATTACTGGATCGGCGGCGAGAAAAAAGGCCCGCGTGAGCGGGTGCTGTTTTTGCTCTTTCCGTTCATTGGTCTGGTGGCGGACTTGTGGCTGATGGTCAGCCTCGATCACTTGGCGATGTATCTGGGCTTGAGCTGGCTGGCGATCGGCGTGGTTTATCTTGCCGTGCTCACTGGTGGCTTCCGTCGCCAGCCGCCGGAGATGGATTTTCAGGAAGCGACCTGAGCCCTGCGGCTTGGCACTTTGTTGACAGGCATGTGATCCTTGGCGCCTTTGCGCCAAAGGACACCGTGTATGCCGACGCCTTCCCAGACCATTCGCATTGCCGCTGCGCTGTTGCTCAACACTCAGGGCCAAACCCTGCTGGTGCGCAAGCGCGGCACCACGGCGTTCATGCAACCGGGCGGCAAGATCGAAGCGCACGAGTTACCGGTACACGCGCTGGCGCGTGAGTTGGAAGAGGAATTGGGCTTGCAGATCGATCCGGTGCAGGCGTCTTTTCTCGGCCAGTTTTCCGCCCCCGCCGCCAACGAGCCGGGTTTCGTTGTACAAGCGCAGATCTTTCAACTGACGATCGATGCAGACGTCACTCCCGCGGCAGAAATCGAAGAAGTGATCTGGGTCGATCCCGCCACTGATCCAGCAGTCGATCTGGCGCCATTGACACGCGACCTGATCCTGCCGTTTTATCGCAAGTCGCTGAGCGCAATCGCCTGATCATCCACGCAAAGGACTTTGCCATGATCCCGCTTCAAGACTTGCTGATCTTCGCCGCCGCCGCATTGCTGATGGTGCTGACGCCGGGGCCGAACATGATCTACCTGATCTCGCGTTCGATCTGTCAGGGGCGCAAGGCCGGGGTCACATCGTTGCTCGGCGTGGTGGCGGGGTTCTTTGTGCATTTGTTTGCAGCGGCGGCCGGTTTGACGGCGGTGTTCCTCGCGGTGCCGATGGCCTACGAAGTGCTGAAATGGGCCGGTGCGCTGTACCTGCTGTGGCTGGCCTGGCAAGCAGTGAAACCCGGTGCGCGCTCGCCGTTCGAAGCGCAGCAATTACCGGCGGACTCGTCGCGCAAGTTGATCACCATGGGCTTTTTGACCAGCGCACTGAATCCGAAAATCGCGGTGTTCTACCTCTCGGTGTTCCCGCAATTCATCACCCCTGAACACGGCTCGGTGTTCAGCCAAAGCATCGTGCTCGGCCTGACCCAGATCAGCGTGAGTTTTTGCGTCAACTTGCTGATCGCATTGTTCGCGGCGGGTATCGCTTCATGGTTTGTGCGCAACCCGACATGGCTGGCGCTGCAGCGTTATTTCATGGGCTTGGTGCTGGGCGGCCTCGCTGTACGGCTGATGCTTGAGCAACGCAGGGTGGCGTGAGCATGTGGATCGAACGACTGGACGCCAGCCATGCCCTGGCTTACCGCGAGCTGATGCTCGAAGCCTACGACCGGCACCCGCAGGCTTTTACCTCCAGTGTGCGCGAGCGCGCGGTGATGCCGCTGAGCTGGTGGGAAGGGCGCTTGACCGGCAAACTCGACGTGGTGCTTGGCGCGTTTGAAGCCGGCACGTTGGCCGGCATCGTCGGCCTGGCGTTCGAACCGCGCGAAAAGGCCCGGCATAAGGCCACGCTGTTCGGCATGTACGTGTCGGCGGATTTTCGTCAACACGGCCTGGGGTATGAGCTGGTGCAAGCCGCGCTGGCCAACGCGCAAAACCATCCCGAACTGAAAGTCATCCAGCTCACCGTCACCGCCGGCAATGACGCCGCGTTCAATCTCTATCAGCGCTGCGGCTTCATCCAGTTCGGCCTCGAACCGCTGGCGGTGCGGGTGGGCGAAGACTACTTCGACAAGATCCACATGTGGCGTGAATTACCTTGAGAGGGGGGCTAGATCAAAAGATCGCAGCCTTCGGCAGCTCCTACACTGATCTCTGTAGGAGCTGCCGAAGGCTGCGATCTTTTGATTTTTAGCGTCAGCGCACGGCGCTGACACCGTCCAGGGTCGAGAACGAGGTGTCCTTGGCCGTCAGCAGAAAATCCCGCATATACGGTGCATCGAGCATGTCGGTGCGAATCGCCGCGTACAACGTTGCGAACAGACCTTTTTCCCCCAGCCGTTTGCCCTTCACGTAACCGCGCGAGCTGTATTCATGCAGCGCCCAGTGCGGCATGCCGCAGACGCCACGACCACTGGCAACCAGTTGCATCATCATCACCGTCAGCTCTGAGGTGCGTACTTGCGCCGGCTCGATGTCGGCCGGTTCGAGAAAACGCGTGAAGATGTCGAGGCGGTCGCGTTCCACCGGGTAGGTGATCAGCGTTTCCGTCAACAGGTCCTCGGGGACGACGTACGGTTTGCTTGCCAGCGCATGCTGATTGGCCACCGCGAGCATGGCTTCGTAGGTGAACAGCGGTACATAAGTGATGCCGGCGATTTCCAGCGGATCGGAAGTCACCACCAGATCCAGATCACCCCGCGCCAGCGCCGGCAGCGGTGCGAAGGCGAAACCCGAAGCAAGGTCGAGTTCGACTTCCGGCCAGGCATCGCGGAACTGGTCGATGGTCGGCATCAGCCACTGAAAGCAGCTGTGGCATTCGATGGCCATGTGCAAACGCCCGGCGGTGCCACCGGCCAGACGACCGATATCCCGTTCGGCGGCGCGCAGCAGTGGCAGGGTTGCATCGGCCAGTTGCAGCAGGCGCAAACCGGCACTGGTGAACCGCACCGGTTTGGTCTTGCGCACGAAAAGGGCCATGCCCAGACGTTCCTCAAGTTCCTTGAACTGGTGGGACAGCGCTGACTGCGTCAGATGCAAACGGTCGGCGGCATCGACCAGGCTGTCGGCTTCGCGCAGGGCATGCAGGGTTTTCAGGTGGCGGATTTCAAGCACCGAAGGCTCCATGAGGAAAACTTGTGATCAATACGAAAACGGTGAGTTTGTCTCATGTTTGCCGGGCTGTCGACAGCGCTGCCTGGTTTTGCTGGAGAACTGCTGGAGGGTGGCTCTGCAGTTCTCCAGGCGAATGGCACGCCTTCTCTTCAGAGTTCTTCGAAATGCCTCAGAACAATCGACTGCTCAGTGATTCTGGAATCGAGCAGGGTCGGGTCGTCAGCGTGGGTCAACAGGCGATTCTCTGGCAGTTTCAAATGGGCTCTTTCGAATTTGCGCAGGGGCCGGCTAGCCGAGCGGTAATGGAAATGCACGTACCAGAGCAATTGTGCAGGCTCTAGTGTGATATTCCAGACCTCATATTCCTGCAGGTAGTTGGCTTGGCCTTCATAGTCAGCCAGTCGCTGGACAGGAAGGGGTTTACGGATCTCTACCGCATGCTGACCGATGAGGTCATCCAGCATGCCATCGGTGGGCTTTTGACTGGTCAATGAGCGTTCGGTGCGGATCGCACGACCTTCGATGACCAGTTTGCTCGCCTGATCGCGCAATCGCTGGATGATCGCGTGCTGGGCAGACTTGGCAGCGATATCGTCGGCGCGAGTGGTGAGTTCACTCGCCCGGCTTTTCATCATGTGCTCCAGGTCGATGGGAAGCATGCCCGTGTTGGCGTTTCTCTGAACCTTGGCCCGGTAGGTTGCCACGTCATCCAGACGTTGCTGCGCCTCGTTGACCAGGGTGGTCAGACTCAACCCCTTGGGCTGGCCGCCGCGGGCTGCGGGTTGGTCAGATGTAATTTGCCATCAGCGCCTTGTTCATAGATTTCCTCATAGCCTCCGGGCCCGGTGCTTTTATATTGGCGTGTATTGGTCACGTTGTCCCATTGCTCCACGCCATGGTGCAATTGGTTGTCATCAGTGATGAACACGCGCTGCAGAGGTTGCCCCGCGACCCTGGGCTCGGGTGGCTTGTTGACCGCAGCACGCGCTCGATCAGCCAAGCGATCAATGCCTTCCAGCATGGGCTCGACGACATCCAGATGAAAGAATTGCGGATAGCTGGCGGTCCAGACAGCCATCTCGCGACGAAACTCGACGCAAGCGTCGATGCTTTCCTGAAGAATGCGATTACGTTCGGCGGCCGTGCTCTGAATGTTCGGCAGGTCGTACTGGCGGTACAGGCGCTCATCGATTTTATTGCGCAGGGGCTCTGCCACCGTCACAAAATAGCGCCACGACGCGTCGTCGGGGCTGCCGGTTCTTTTGACGATTTCCATGCGTTGGGAGGTCTTCAGGTAGAGCAAGACGGCATCACTGTGGCGGGTGTTGGTGTTATCGACCAGCGCCGAAATATTCGGCCGGTCTTTGGCAAGCATGCGTTCATACCAGTGATTGACCTGGTCCTTGAGTTCCCCTAACTGTTCGAGCTTGTTCACGATCTCGACACGAAACATGTGTATGTCTTCAATGTGTTTCAAACGTTCAGCCACAGCATCACCTGGCAGTGCATTGTGTAGCTGCTTCAATCGATTGATTGCTCGTGTCATGCCGTGAATGTTATGCGACAGGTGAGTGGCGCGGCGCCAATAACGATCAGTCAACAGCCAAGCGGTCTTGCTTTGCATTTGGGCGACAGCCCTGCGTTTTCTGCCCTGGGTCAGCGTGGTTAACTCGGTCAGCACCTCATAACGCTGTTTGGCCACCTGGATATCGCCAACGCAAGCGGCTTCGACAGTTGGCAACATGGCTATGCGTTGCGTGTCCGTGGCTTTGCCGTAGGCATTGAGCACCTGGTCACTTTTTGCGCCCCTGCGTTGCAATTGGGCGGCCAGGTCATCAGCGGCGGCGGAGAGTTGATGGTGACGGCGGAAGTTGCGATCCACCATCCAGCGCGGCAAGCGTTGCCGAATCACCGGCGGCCAATAAGGATCGAGTGTCTCGACCATACGCCCACCGACATTGCCACCCCCCACCACGCCACCTTCAAGGGCGGTCCCATAGACACCGAACCACGTGTCCCATTGCCCGCTTTCATCCAGTGCAATCGGCTGCTTGTAGGTTTTCTGCGAGTTGCCCGACAGGCGCCAGCTGCGTGAATCCCGGCTCAACTCCACTTGGTAGAGGCGACCCTGGCGTTCAATGAAATCGCCGTCGGCATGTCGGTAGATCCCGCGATAGAGGCCGTGGCTGGCCGGTTCTGTGTCGGCCAGGGAAATCGGTTTTTCATATTCGTAACCCTTGAAGCGTGCCAGCACATGCCTGGCCTGGCGCTGCGACTTGCCATGCAGCGCTGCCACATTGCCGAGCACCGCGCGAAGCTGTCGAGCCTGTGTCAATGCGCGTGTCGTCCGCGAGAGGGTCGAGGCCGCCGCTTCGCCCGGAAGCAGATCCATCAGGGCGTCGATCAGCGACAGCAACATGGACTCGATTTCTGCCAGACCGTCCGCCACATCACCCCGCAAAAACGCTGCGGCGGCCTGATTGGCAGCGGTCCAGGCCTGGTAAAGGGCCAGCACACTGCCGACGAAGGGCACCATGCCCAAGGCCATTTTTATGTAGTTGAAGGCGCGCGGGCCTTTCAAGGTATAGCGTTCGAAGAACAGCTCATCGTTGGAGCGCGAAGTGCCGCGATGGGCTTCGATCAAGCGTCCCAGGTGCGCGTCGAGCAAGTGCGCGGCGAATGAAGTAGACGCGGGCCAGCTCACCCCGACTTCGATGATCGCATCGAAGTTTTTTTCCACGGCCTGACCGATACGGCTGATATGGGCCCGGACATTGCCCTGTAAAGCCCTGTTCGCCAGATACTCGATCCACTTGTCACTTGCGCACAACCTGAACAGCCCTTTGCGCGCCGCTTCGAGCGTGTCATAGCGGCGGAAAAACTGCCCGTCGTGGCTGTCTGGCAGGTACAACAGGGTGACGCCGCTGATCTGCTCTTCGATGAAGCTGACGCCGGACAGGGTCACCGGCCCTTCGCGGGGGGTGTCCTTGCCGCCGACTTTGAGCGACACCGGCCAGAGGACGAGACGCTTGCCGTGGGCTTGCCACGCTTCTGCGGTGTTGGCATCGATGGCGATGTTCAGCAGCGCGGCTTCATCAGTGCTGAGATGCTTTTGCAGGCGCGCATTTTCGCTTTGGATTTTGAGCATCAGGCGCCAGGGCTCAATCAGGCTTTCCCGGCGATGTTGTTTGACAAATTCCGTCTCGCTGGCGGCGCCCCTGAATGCGTCGTGGATCCTCTGCTCATAGGCTTTGGGCAGATCCAGCTCCGGCAGGACTTTGCGCAGATAGGTCAGGTTGACGCCGTTGAGCAGGCGAGTGCGATCCTTTTTCAGTGTCGCGGTGACTTCCAGACGCAGGAAAATCAGACGCTGCGACAGTGAGTCATTGAGCACTGAATGCACGTTGTCGATATTCAGCTGGGCGAGGTCCTCAAGTGACATTTTGCTGCGGGTTTTACTGGGCACAATGACCGTTTTCTTCCTCACGCCACCGGGGCCTGCCTCATGGACTTGTTCGGTTTTGGTCGAGTCCGGCAGTTCGACCTGGATGGAGAAGTGGCCCTCAAGGGAAAAGTCCTTGCGCAGTCGGGCGTGCAAGTGGCGGCGGGTGAAGTCGTCACGGGGTTCCAGCGCGAGGGTCATGAGCGCGTGGCTTTCGCGCATCGCCGCGATGTACGCCTCGATGTTCTGTTTCAGCCCGCTACGTTCGCTTTGATTTAGTTTGATCAGCCAGCCGGGCAGATGGCCGGCGAGGGTGCCGCTGCGTTCCTGCTCCTGCACATGAGTGAAGGCCAGGCTTCTGGCGGCATGCACCGGAACCTGCAGATTGGCGAGGCAGCCCAGGCGCAGAATTTCCAGAGCGTCAGCCTGCTCGGGTTTACCGCGCAGGGGCGTGGCTTTTGTTTCGAAGTCGGTCACCAGCGCATTGAGGCAATGATGCAGCGGGTCTGTGGTAAGCGGGCTCAGTTGCAGGGTCACGTCGCTGTCGTGGTCCTGAATCCTGAACACTTCGCGCTCCAGTGTCCGGCGATCGGCAAAGCGTTGCAGGCCACCACCATTGCCTGGCCAATAGAGCATCAGGCTGGCATTCGACGTCCTGTCTGCCATTGCCGCTGGGCGCCCGATGACCAGTGCACCTTTGAGCGGTTCGCTCTGCGTCGTACTGAGCCCGTCCCTGGTTTCGGTCAGCGACAATGTCAGGCCGGCTGCCGTGATGTCAGCGTCGCGTTCAGCCGCGACGGGGGTTTCCAGCACTGCTTTGAGCAGATCGTGTTCGGCACTGTCGAGTTGGCCCAGGGCCGCTTGCAGTCTACCTTCGGCATACAAACCGTCCCGGTGCGCCTGACGCAGGGCCGCGAACGCGGTGTTGAAAGCGTTCACGTCGAGGGCACTGCCGCGGTCAAGCAGCGATGTGGCGGCAGCCTCGCCGGTTTGCTCGGCAGCCTCCAGCGCTTTGAGGGCTTCCTTGCATTGGCGATACCGAGAGCCGTCGCCATCGTTGTCCTGCATGCGTTCAAGGGCCTCGCGTTCACGTTTGAGCGCCGCTTGTCGCACGGCCAGTGGAATACCGGCCGACAGGCTGCCGAACAGCGTTTTCTCCTCCGTTTCGATATCACTGGCGGGCGTGAGCGGTTTTGGCGGGGCCGCCACGATGATCGCACTGCTGCGCTGATGATCGATCAGGTCGACATGCACCAGTGATCGCGTGCCGTGCGCTCTGATCCCGGGTTTGCCCAGGTTGGTATTGCTCAAGGCATCGAGCTGCGCGTGGTGTCGGTCGGCAAACAGATCGCTTGCCCCGGTGGCCATCGGGTCGAGCGCTGCGCTGTAGTCAAAGCGCAGGATGTCCTTGGGCAATCCGGTGGGGATCTGTATTTGACGAGTCAGCCACGTTTGCATTTCTGCGCGTGTGTTGAAGGCCTGGATCGAAGTGGAGTTGCAGGGCAGATAGAGCAGTGGCGCCGCCGTGGCCAGATCGCCGACGCTGATGACCCACGCACCGGGGAGTTTGACTTTGCTGTCGTTGCTCAGCACCAGTGCCGGTTTTTCCGTGTGGATGGGTTGACCCTCGACTGTCAGCGCGCCTGCGCCTGAATCGATGATGTGCTGCAGCGGTTTGAGTTGCGCAGCGGTGATGACCCGGTTGGCGAGGGCTGTGTGCGCGGTGGCTTCGAAGTGCGCGCGGTAAAGTTGCGTGGCGCGGGTACGTCGCGACACAGGCGTGCGCGGCGCTCGCGCATCCCAGAACTCTGCCCAGCGAGTTTCGTGGCTTTTGCGTGGATCGAGGGATTTGAGCTTTTCAAGGAGTTGCAGGGGTTTCAATGCGTACAACGCATGATCCGGGCTGATTCCGCTGAGATGGCAACGCTGATCCAGATCGGTTTCCAGCGTCGGCTGTTGAACGACAAAGGCGCAGGCATCAGTCAGGCTGACGATGTGTTCTGGTTCGTCATCGGTGGCAGCAAAGCGCAAGCCGGTTGTCTCACCGTCCAGTTGCAGGTGCTGGCGCAGCAGCTCATTGACGGTGTCGCGCAGGGCAGGGCTGGGGGCAAACAATTCGCGCAAACCCTCATGGCTGGCGCGCCAGCGTTGGCTGGCCTGCTGCAACAGGCTGTCATCAATGGTTTCCGGCAAGTGCTCGACAGTCTCGGGCAAGGGTGAGGGGGCGGGGAGTTCATCCAGAACAAGGCGATCGGGCATGGGGGCATGACTCGCATTACGGGGCGGGGAATCCGTCCCTGAGCGGGTCATTGAAGGGCGATCGCGCGAGGTGATGGCGGTACATAGATATTGTTTGCAACCACCGCCCATGACCGCTCGGCACTCTTCATCAAACTGTCATGGAACTGTGGCAGCGCGCTTGTACAAACTTCATCAGACTCGCGCTCTACTGGGGTTCTGCGTTTCGGTGTTTTTCATGGCTAAGGGTTTTCTATCTGTCGCGGCTTTGTTGGCCGCGATTTTTTTCGGATCGTCGGCATGGGCGGCGGCGCGCTGCGACGTGAATGTGCCGACCGAACACGTCGATCTGCAACAGGTGAGCCTGGCTTACCAGAGCATTGGCCGCGCGTCGGATCCGGCGTTGTTGCTGGTCATGGGCCTGGGTGGGCAGTTGATTCACTGGCCGGATGAAGTGGTGGTTGCGCTGTGTCAGCAGGGTTTTCGGGTGATTCGCTATGACAACCGCGATGTCGGCCTGTCGACCTGGCGTCAGGCGCCGGCTGAAGCCAATCTGACGTTCGAAGTGTTGCGCTACAAGCTCGGTCTGCCAGTGGCAGCGCCGTACAGCCTGACCGACATGGCGGACGACGCACTGGGTTTGATGGACGCGTTGCACGTCGAGCAATTCCACGTGCTGGGCGCGAGCATGGGCGGGATGATCGCCCAGCACATGGCAGCGATGGCACCGCAGCGGGTCGAGAGCCTGACGTTGATCATGACCACCTCGGGCGCCGAAGGTTTGCCGGCACCGAATGCAGCGCTGGTGCAGTTGCTGTCGCGTCGCGGCGCGCCGAATCGTCAGGTGGCACTGGAGCAACAGGCTGATTTACTGGCGGCGCTGGGAAGCCCGGCGGTGACCGATGATCGCCAGGCCTTGCTGCATCAGGCGGCGCTGTCGTACGACCGTGCGTTCAACCCCGAAGGCGTGAAACGGCAGATCATGGCGATTCTTGCTGAACCGAGTCGGGTGGCGTTACTCAACCAGTTACGGGTACCGACGCTGGTGGTGCATGGCACAGCGGACCCGTTGCTGCCGGTAATGCACGGCGTGCATCTGGCGGCGCATATTCGCGGTAGTCAGTTGAAGCTGATTCCGGGGTTGGCGCATCGTTTTCAAGAGGCGTTCAAGGAGCCGTTGCTGGCGGCGGTGCTGCCGTATTTGCAGGCGCATCGTGAAGACACCTCGCACTGGGCGCAGATTGAGCCGGTGGTGGGTGGGAATCTGCTGTAACCGAAAGATTTGTGGTGATGGTGATGGCCCCTTCGCGAGCAAGCTCGCTCCCACATTTGGAATGCGTTCCCCTGTGGGAGCGAGCTTGCTCGCGAAGGGGCATTACGGTGACCACAAAGGGCAGGGCAGGTGTATCGTGCAAACTTTCCCGCACGATTTCCCCGCGAGGTGTGTGATGAGTTCTGCCCTGAAAATCGATTTTGTCAGCGACGTCTCCTGCCCTTGGTGCGTCGTCGGTTTGTATGGCCTGTTAGAGGCACTGGAAATTCTGCGCAATGAAGTGCAGGCCGAGATCCGTTTTCAGCCGTTCGAACTCAATCCGAAAATGGGTGCCGCCGGGCAGAATATTTCCGAGCACATTCAAGAGAAATACGGCTCGACGCCGGAGCAGTCGCAGAAAAACCGCGAAGCCATTCGTGCCCGTGGTGCCGAGCTTGGTTTCGCCTTTCGCACGGACGGCAACAGCCGCATCTACAACACCTTCGATGCGCACCGCTTGCTGCATTGGGCGGGGCTTGAAGGTGTGCAGTTGGCCTTGAAGGAGGCGCTGTTCAAGGCTTATTTCAGTGAGGGCGGCAATCCGTCGGATCACCGGCAACTGGTGCAGATTGCGGAAAACGTCGGGCTGGATCGTCAGCGAGCCGAGGCGATTCTGGCGTCCGACGAGTTTGCCGATGAGGTGCGTGAAGAAGAGCAGTTGTGGTTGCAGCGCGGGGTGAGTTCGGTGCCGACTGTGGTGTTCAACGGGCAGTACGCGGTGACGGGCGGACAGCCGGTGGAGACGTTTGTCGGGGCGATTCGGCAGATTATGGCTGAGTCCAAGGGCGGGACGGTCAGCTGATATCGGTAGGAGCCAAAAGCCCCTCACCCTAACCCTCTCCCAGAGGGAGAGGGGACTGATTGGGGGATGCTGGAGTGATACGCCGACCTGAGCGTGTTGTAGCGAATCCATAATCGACTCGGTTTTTCAGGTCGATGTAACTTGGACGACACCTCGGTCGGCCCCCTCTCCCTCCGGGAGAGGGCTGGGGTGAGGGTCAGCTGTGCAGCCGAACCCAAACCGTCACCAACACCGTCGCAGCCATCAACCACGCCACCGCCGCCACCGCCAGCGATGCCTCCAGCCGCAGCCGATCCACCATCACATACAACGTCGCCAGATACACAAAGTACGGAATGATCGACCACATCCCGAACACGATCGTGGTCTTCAAATCATCAATCGAACGCCCCTTGCCGACGATGTAATGCGCAATCAGCGCAAACGTCGGAAACAGCGGCACCAATCCGGCGATGTAATAGTTTTTGGTCTTCGACAGCGCCGCGATGATCAGCACCACCGCGGCGCCCAACAGGGCTTTGAAAAACAGATCCACATCGTTCTCGCTTAATGGCTCAACCCGTACTTTTTCACTTTGTCGAACAGCGTGGTCTTGGCCATGCCCAACTCAAGACTGGCTTGGGTCAGGTTGCCGCCGCTGCGTTGCAGGGCATCGCTGAGCAGGTTGCGTTCAAAGGCTTCCACCGCTTCGGCGAACGCCAGACCTTGTCCGCCACTGCTGGCGCCAGTCTTCTTGAACGCCGGCAAACCGAGGGCAAACCGTTCGGCGACGTTGCGCAGTTCGCGCACGTTGCCCGGCCAGTCGTGACTCATCAGGTTCGACAGGGTCTGGTTGTCCAGTTCCGGCAGCGCGCGATCGAAGCGCAGGGCCGACTGCTGGGTGAAGTGTTCGAACAGTTGCAGGATGTCTTCGCGGCGCTCGCGCAGTGGCGGCAATTCCAGCGTCACGACGTTGAGTCGATAGTACAGGTCGCTACGGAATTCGCCGGACTTGCTCGATTCGTCGAGGTCGGATTTGGTCGCCGCGATCACCCGGCAATCCACCGCCACGCTCTGGTTCGAGCCGAGGCGTTCGAGGGTGCGTTCCTGCAACACGC
>Ga0213823_1000284_pt1 | contig 49127 bp, 51 predicted proteins | sample MC6MC0907MG_FD_179887 | JGI IMG/M metagenome (GOLD analysis project Ga0213823, IMG submission 179887) | Enriched soil aggregate microbial communities from Iowa State University, Ames, United States - MC6-MC0907-MG | ecosystem: Environmental > Terrestrial > Soil > Unclassified | place: USA: Iowa...
ATTTTTTTACAGTTTTTTGTAAGTCGATGATGTAGATCCCGTTACGTTCAACGAAGATATATTTCTTCATTTTTGGGTTCCAACGACGAGTTTGGTGACCGAAATGTACACCAGCTTCAAGTAATTGTTTCATAGAAATTACTGACATGTGAATTTCCTCCTAATATGTTTGGTTTTTATCCTCCGCATTTATCATCTACAACAAGCTACCCTAATCTTAGAGCACCACTTACTGCATCAAAATGCGTGTGTAGTAATAACACCATTTGCAACTATATCATAGCTTTGAACGATTCGCAACAATTTAGTGATGGAATTTCAGTAAAAGCTCGATTTCTGTTTTACCCTTTTGCAGTTGTTTAGCTATTTCCTCTGGTGATTTTCCCTGTTTTGCTAATTCTAGAGCCTGTTGTTCCACTGTCAGCAATTTTTCAGCTTCTTTTTGCTCCTCCACTTTTAGAGGTGAAGCTGTTTTCACCATTTTCGAGCTTGTATGTTGCTGACGTGAATAAGCATTTGCGACAATATTTTTAGGTACATAGATACGTGCATCTTTCTCTAAAGATAGAGAACTATCACTTTTCACCTCGTGTACTACAGGCAAAGTTGGCTGCTCCTGAGGTGTCATATATTGTTCCGTTTGCTGCAAGCTACTAGCAGCTATTTCCGACTGTGAGACACTTTGTAGCTCTTTAATAAGACGGTCATTTTCATCTTTCATTTCAGCTAAATACACACTAATGGTGTCGTCCATTTCTCTCATCAAACGTTCTTGCTTCTTTTCCAAATCTTTAAACTTTGCTAACTTTGTATTTAAAATGATAAGAAAGTAAAATGAAATTAGCTGTAAAAAGAATAGCACCGCTATTAGAATGGTTGTCATTGTAAACTCCTATCCACTAAAATCCACGAAATTCCCTTTAAACGGATGTTGTGCCTGTTTTTCTTGTTGATCCTTTTTTTTCTTTTTATGAATCCCTGTTAAATACTCACCACCTGCATCTTCATCCTCACTAATTTCATCCATACCTTCTGATGTGTTGACAATTTTTTGTTTGCGCTCTACTTCTTTTTTTAATGCTTCATTTGCATGTGCTTGTTGAGCCAATACTTGCTGCTGTGCCTGATCAACCATTTTTCCTGCTTCAAATGTTTTTGGAATAGCAATCTGTAACTCGACACCTTTTAAACTCATTGGAATCTCTCCCTCAAGGATATTTACGCATTAATCATTTCACTAGATAATAGCTTTCGTAGCTTTAATAGCGCTTTTGAATGAATTTGTGAAATACGAGAGGTTGATAGTTCAAGCATTTCACCAATTTCTGTCAAGGTTAACTCCTCCGTGTAAAATAAACTAAGGACAAGCTGTTCTTTTTCATTGAGTTTCTGAATATTTTCCGCAAGATCATCTAACAATTCTGATTTAATGATAGCTTGCTCAGGTGTTTTTGTTGTATCGTCTCGTATGACAAATGACTTGCCATCTGTTTCTTCTTGGTCCTGTTGTTCATTAATAGAAAGAACATTTGAAAAAAAATGCTCTTGCACAGTTTGATAAACATCTTCAACAGATACTTCCATATGCTCCGCAAGTTCCTCAGGTGTTACATGACGCATATATTTTTGTTCTAGTTGTTCAATTTGTGCATCTAATTTTTTGGCTTTTTCACGCGCTGACCGTGGTAACCAGTCTTCTTTTCGTAAACCATCGATGATGGCTCCTCTTACTCTAAACGAAGCATATGTATCAAATTTTAAATCTCTGTTAATGTCAAATTTATTTAATGCATCAAAAAGTCCTACCATCCCTAAGCTCGTTAAATCGTCTCGTGATACGCTTTTTGGCAGACCTGCACCAATACGTTGGACATGATAAGATACTAAAGAAATGTATTTTTTTATAAGTAAATCACCAGCATCGGGATCACGCTCATGTATCCAGCGATTCCACAGTTTTTGCTCATCGTTCAGAATTGGTTGTGTCATGAAATCCACCTCTCTAAAAAACGCTTTTTCACGCCTGTTTACTAACGACTACTTGCGCTCTTAAAATTTATCATTCAACAGGATTTCTCAGTTGTTTTTTATAAAAATCCACATTTAAGCTAATCTAGACGTGAGCCTGAATCGTTAAAGCCCGATAAGCAGTTGCCATCTTTCCTATATTATAACAAGAATCGACTATAATTTCATTTGTTTCTCTTAGTCTCTAATATATTCCTTTGTTTTTGAAAGACATAGAAAAACTGTATCCTCATTGTGTAATGACACTTGGATACAGTTGGATATGATTAAGCTTTTACTAAGAAGCTACTGAATTCTTTTGATTTAGTTTTAGCACTACTGTAGAGCAAAGAACAAATTAAACAAAAGAGCAATAATACCCAATATAAAAAAACCACTCTTTATCAATAAATTATGCTTTAAATCGAACTAAAGACAAAGTTTCCATTGAATATAGTTGCCTTACGTAGAAATCTTCGAGCAATTGCTTCAGCAGAGCAAGAAGCCTCCACAAACACCATATTTGCACTATCTCCCACTTTTGGCCATGTTTGCTCACCTGCTTGATTGAGTGGGGTTTTTCCCCCTGTAATAAATTGAAGGGTTTGGGCTAATGAGCGTTCATCTTCCCAACCTGAGCTTTTTGCCAAACGACCAGCTCGTTCTAATAAATCTCCGTTACCAAATGGGGACCAAACATCAAAGATATTGTCACACCCAATTGCAACGGGTACTCCTTTACTGTGTAATAAACCAACAGGTGGAAACTTTCTACGCAGAGGGACACTCGTTACAATCGTAATACCTGCATCACGTAAGATGTCCGCCATTTCTTCTGCCTCAGAGTGTGAAACATCTCCTAGCCCAAAGGCATGGCTAATGGCTACTTTGCCTTGTAAACCAGCTTCCTTTGTTAATTTGGCTAATCTCTTCATTGTAAAAGTACCCAATTGATCTGGGTCATGCAAATGCAAGTCAATCCCTGCGTTTCCTTCAACAGCGAGTTCCACCATTTGTTGTAAGGAAGCCTCAATATCTCCATCCACAGTAGCTGGATCGACACCTCCTACAAATCCTGCCCCAAAACGTAGAGCCTCCCTTATTAAATTGGTTGCCTTTGTTCGTAATAGACCATGTTGAGGAAAGGCAACGATTTCATAAGACAACTTTCCTTCAAAATTTTGTAAAGCTTTTTGAACCTCTTCTAAATTTTTCAACCCTACCTCAGGATATAAATCCACATGCGTACGTACATGTGTAACTCCAAACTGGACATAACGACTAAGTAGTTTCTCAGCGCGTTGTTGCGTAGTTGTATGTAAGGTTGGAAGTACCTCTTTTTCAATTTCACAACGTTCAAAAATATTATTCACTGGTGTAACTGCCCGCCATTTGTCGCTCAACAGAGTTTTATCCAAATGACAATGTTTTTCTATAAATGAAGGTAGTGCTAATAGCTGTTTCATATCTTTTTTTGGATAATCATCATCTAATAGGCTATCAGCAGAAACTATTTCTGCAATTTTCCCATCTTTAATGAATAGATGAGAACAAGCCGAGTTCGTTTTAGTAATCGTGTCGTTTTCAAAGTGATAATCTGTTTCAAGACGTACATTTGTTAACCAAAAAGTAGAATTCATTTCAGATTTATCCTTTCTTCTTCAAAAATTAAAGCTCACCCGCAACTATTTTCCCTGTAAAGAGCACCGCCACTCTTCTTGCTCTTCTTGCAACTGCTTCTGCTGAGCAAGTTGCATCTACAAACACGACATTCGCCATATCTCCAATTTTCGGCCATTGGGGCTGTCCATCCTTGTTTAAAGGTGTTATGCCGCCAGCAATATACTTTAGACTTTGACTAAGTGAACGTTCATCACTTAAGCCAAAGCGTTCAGCTAGCGTGCCTAGTTTTTCTAGGCTGTCACCTATACCAAACGGGGACCAGTGATCTGTAATACTATCTTCACCCAAAGAGATTTGAACACCTTTTTGATCTAATAACGGAATAGGAATGGTATGATCCAATGGAACAGACGAAGTAATGTCAATACCGTGATGAGCTAGTAACGCTGCCACTTCACTTGCTTCATTAGTTGAAACATCGGCTAAGGCCATGGCATGACTAATTGTCACTCGGCCATGCCAACCCGCTTCCTCCGTTAATGCAGCTAATCGTTTAAAGGTAAAAATACCAAGATGACCAGGATCATGGATATGCAAGTCAACATTTGCATCAGCTTCAACCGCTAATTCCATCACCGTTTGTAAGGATTTTTCTATATTTTCATCAATCGATGCAGGGTCTACACCGCCTACTAGAGACGCTCCACTTCGCAAAGCTTCTCTTACTAAAGAAATGGATTTACTACGTAAGAGGCCATGTTGTGGGAAAGCGACAACCTCTATATCAACTTTATCTTTGTAAGCCTCTTTAGCTCTTAAGACTGCTTCTAAATTTTTCAACCCAATAAATGGATCAATATTACAATGCGTACGAATATGTGTTGATCCTGCATGTATGAGCAAATCTAGTAACTTTTTTGCTCGTTCCTCTGCAACAGGCAATAAGCTTGGCAGTAGAATCTCTTCTTCTTTTAATCTTGTAATAAGACCTTCTGTGGGAATCGAAGGAGCCTTCCATGGTCCACCAAAATAGGTTTTATCTATATGAATATGCATATCTCTAAAAGAAGGGAGCATTAAGTAACCATGTGCATCTCGCTTAGGCAAATCAGTTTTTAAAGGCTGATCTACGCTAAGAATTTGGTTTATTTCACCACTTTCTACTTGTACATTAAAAAGTGCAGTTTTTGTTCCTATAACGACCCATTATCGTAATGATATCCTGTTTCTAATCGTACATTTGTTAGCCAATACGCTGTTGGTATCATTGATTGAACCTCCCGAAATTTATTAAAGATTGATAGCTAGATGAACCATTTGAATGGCCCTCTCCTGATGGGGTAAAGAAAGTTCATGATAGATATAATCTTGACTAGGATTACTAGCATTAAAATAATAAACTGTAGAAATTTTAGAATAGTAAATGGCACTCAAACACATAGGACAAGGTTCTGTACTTGCATACATTTCACAACCTTCTAAATTGGTCGTTTTCAGTGCGTGACAAGCTTGACGGATTGCTTGAATCTCTGCATGATTCGTCAAATCATTGGTGATTGCAACCTCATTTACACCAGAGCCAATAATCTGTCCATTTTTAACTACAATTGCACCAAAAGGAGCACCATGTTTTGTTCTTTCATTTTCTTTAGCTAACTCAAGTGCTTGTTTCATAAAGTCATGAGATTTCATGTCGTTCCCCTCCTAGAAAAAGCGAAATTCTCTTTTCTTTTTATATATTGAAATGGACCATTTATTGGAAATATGCTACTGCCAATACATCCTCCTGTGAAAAACTAAGCACTGCCGTCTGAGGTGTTTCTCTTACAAGACCAGTAAATGGTGCCATAATCAATATCTTTTCAGTTGATAAATTCCCCGGACAAGCTACATTTTTATATTTTGGAGTTTTTAGATTTAAAGCTATTTCCTTTGTATAAATATGCTAACATGAGGACTATATATATGAATAATATAAAAATAATTAATTTCACTTAAGTTTTTCGTATACTACAAACTCCAAAGCCAAAATAAAAAAGAGTCGTTAGTCACGACTCTTACTTTTACGCATTTACTTGTTGATCTTCTTCTCGATTCATCATCGTTCTTACTACTTGTGCAATTTCCTCGGAATTTTCATCTTGAAATTCAACCGTGGAATTAGCTATTGGCACTTCTTGTTTTACGCCTTCTATTGATTCAAGTTCCTTTTCTTCTATATCGACTTCAACTGCTTCCTCATCTTCCTCTGGTGTAAACAAGATGTAAGCAATTAAAAAACGTACAATAAACATTACAAAAAATGCGATGATTGCTACAATAAAAGAGCCAATCAGGATTCGCAGAGGCGTAAATGGTTTTTGAAATGTACTAAAAAAATAAATAGAAAAGGCAATTAATGCTCCCCATAGATTGTAAAATATAGAACCAAACATTAGATTTCACTCACTCCCTGGTTAACTGTTCGGATATGTAATATCGACGTTGCAGGATTAAATTCAATCGTTCTACCACTATTTCCACCAGTATCCTCGGCCACTAAAGGGATGCCCTGCCTCTTTAATTCATTTTTGACAGCTTCTACATTGCGGGGACCAATACGCATTGTATCTTTGTCGGAAGTAAATTGAAACATCTGCGCACCCCCTGCAATTTTTGCCTTGAGTTTAAATTTTTGAACGCCTTCTAACTTTAGTAAATCAATCATTGCAGCAATCCCTGAATCTGCAAATTTCGCGACATTGATTGACTCAGCTCTTCCTAAACTTGAATCTGGTAACATCACATGGATTAAACCAGCAATTTTTTTTGACTCATCATACAAAATAACACCAACACATGAACCAAGACCAGAAGTTCGAATCGTGTTAGGTAGCTTTACTACATCCATTTGTGCAATTCCCACTTTAATCACTTGTCCACTACTATTGGTTAACATATCACGAAACCCCTAATGCTTTAAAAATGGCATCAAACGAGTCAGGATCTGGTAGTAGGAAGAAATGGCCCCTCACCGTTTCATGGTCTTCCACACCTTCTTCAAAAATGGATGTATTTATCACAATAACATTATCACTGACATGAGATAATTCTATTAAACCAATGCTTATTATAGCTCCAAACATATCAACACTTAGACCTGGCACAGTTGGATAAATTTTTAAATTAGTAAAATCCGATAAGGCAGATAAATAGGAGCCCGATAAAATATTACCCATTTCTTGCATAGCTGATAAACCTAACTCTGAAACAGGTCGTTTTTTAAAGTCAAAAGAGTCATCGAAAATAAGCCGACGTATAAAGCGGTTTGCTTGTTCGATAGGTAAAATAAAGAACATACTTCCCTCTGCATCACCTTCAATACGAAGGTAAATGCCAACAACTACGTTTTCTGATCCGCCAGCCAACTCCATCATATCGTTAAAGGACACCATCTCTACCTTTGGAACACGCATATCAATTTTTTTCCCAAGTAAATTGGAAAGTGCTGTCGCGGCATGCGCAGCACCGATGTTTCCAATCTCCTTTAATACATCTAAATGTAGTGATGTAATTTTTTGATTAAATGTCATTATCGATCCCTACTTTAGTGGATTTAATACTTTTTCTAAATGTAATAAGATTAATAATCGCTTCTCTACTTTAGCAACGCCTGAAATAAATTCTTCTTCAAGTGAGCCAACGACTTCTGGTTGCGGTTCAATAGCACTTGCAGGAATATCGATAACGTCGTTAGCGGAATCCACTACAAAGCCTACTTCCATATCTTCTAATGAAATAATAATAATGCGTGTTGTTTCTTCATGTTCAGAAATAGGTAATTCAAAACGTTCACGTAAATCCACAATTGGTGTGACAACACCTCGTAGATTGATTACACCTTTTACGTATTTCGCTGTTTTCGGTACACGAGTAATATGCATTAATTTCTCAATTCCTTGAACATGGGACACTGGAATTGCATATTCTTTATCTGCTAACTGAAAAACTATTACTTTAATACTTTCTTGCTCCACTGCATTTGTCATACTTTACACCTCTCTTATTCATTCACCTTATTTAATTAGTGCGTTGCAATCTACAATTAAGGCTACTTTACCATTGCCTAAGATTGTTGCTCCTGAAATGGCAAAGATATTTGTTAAGTAATTTCCTAAAGACTTCAAGACAATTTCTTGTTGGCCAATGAATGAATCCACCACTAAACCAGCAAGTTTTTCACCTTTACGGACGATCACTACTGAGTGGAATTCTTCATCTTGATGCTCTTGACGAGGTACCTCAAAGATTTCCTCTAAGAATACCAACGGCACAACTTTGCCACGGAAGTCGATTACTTTTTGATTATGCGCATTCATAATCTCTGATGAACGGATAATAGATGTTTCAATAATAGAAGATAGTGGAATTGCATAAATTTCCTTTTCAATCTCCACAAGCATAACTGAAATAATTGATAATGTCAGTGGTAATTGAATCGAGAAGATGGATCCAACATCCTGTGTTGATTCAATTGAAATATTGCCACCTAGTGATTCAATCGTTGTTTTTACAACATCTAAACCTACTCCACGACCAGATACATCTGAAATAACATCTGCAGTGGAGAAGCCTGAAGCTAGAATAAGCTCATTAATTTGTTTATCAGACATTGAATAGGATTGTTCTTGTGTAACAATACCTTTTGAAATAGCTTTCGCTAATACTTTTTCTCGATTTATACCCGCGCCATCGTCTTCAATTTCAATAAAGACGTAATTTCCGCTATGATAGGCACGCAATACGACCGTTCCTTCTTCAGGCTTGCCTTTTGCACGACGAGCAGTTGGATTCTCAATGCCATGATCCACAGAATTACGAATCAAGTGAACAAGCGGATCTCCAATTTCATCAATTACTGTACGATCTAGTTCAGTTTCAGCACCAATAATTTCAAGGTTGATTTTCTTATTTAAATCACGTGATAGCTGACGAATCATTTTCGGGAAACGATTGAAAACTGTTTCTACAGGTACCATTCGCATTGTTAAAATAATAGTTTGCAAATCACCCATCACACGACTCATACGCTCTACTGTTTCATTTAGTTCGCCATGATTTACTTCAGTAGAGATAGATTGCAATCGACCACGATCAATGACAAGCTCTTCAAACAAGTTCATTAAAATATCTAGACGTTCAATATTTACACGAATTGTTTTATTACCTACAGGTGCATGATTTTTGTCAGCCTTGGAAGGTGTAGCTTCTTTAGCAGGTTTTGCAACAGGCTCGGCTTTAGCAGCAGGCGTATTTGTTGGTATTGCGGCTACCTCAGCCACTGCTGTTGCAGTAGCTGCTACTTCTTGGTGCGCTTCAAATACTTTTTCACTAAATTTCCTTTGGTCAATTGTAGTCACAATAACCTCATCAACTTCAGAAACTTTCATTAGCTTTTTCTGCATATCCTCAGCTGTTGTTTTTGTGACAAAAGCTACATAAAATTGTTGATCAAACTGCTCATCTTCTAGCTTTTCAACAGATGGACTTGATTTAATGACATCCCCATCTTTTTCTAAAATCTCAAACACCATAAATACACGTGCTGCCTTAAGAAGGCAATCCTCACGTAATGTTACTGAAATTTCAAAAGCATTAAAGCCTTGTTCAGCCGATTGTGTAATGACTGTTTGTTCAAACGAATCATATTCTAATACACTTTCAACAACCGGTGCAGCAACCGTTGCTACCACCTCTGGTATTACTTCCTCACCTAGTTCTATACGCTTTAGTTGTGCGACAGTTGAGGAAACATCACGCTTACCATCTCCACCGTTAGCAATATCCATTACCATTTCTTCTAAATGATCAACAGATTCAAATACGACATCTAAAATTTCAGGTGTAACATGAATCTTCTCGTTACGGATGGCATCTAAAACATTCTCCATTTTATGGGTTAAATCTGCTAAATCTTCGAAGCCCATTGTGGCAGACATACCTTTTAATGTGTGTGCAGAGCGGAATATTTCCCCAACAATTGCCAAATCGTCTGGATTTTTTTCTAATTCTAATAAATGTTCACTACACGCTTGTAAATGCTCTTTACTTTCTTCAATAAACATCTCTAAATATTGATTGACTTCCATAAGAGGACACCCCTTTTAAGGCAAATATTTCATTATTGTTTGTGCAATATCATCTACATCTGCAACTTCATCAACAAGTTGCGTTTCTACTGCTGCTTTTGGCATACCATATACAATGCAAGTTTCAGCTGATTCTGCAATAGCAATGACATTGCCAGTATTTTTTAATGCTTTTAGACCATTAGAGCCATCATGACCCATACCTGTCATAATCACTGCTACTTTATCAAAATCTTTATATTGACTAACATCTTCGAACATTACATCTACAGAAGGTCGGTGGCCAGATCTTGGTGCTTCTTGATTATCAAGAACAATGCCAAAAGTTGTCCCTACTTTTCTAAGTTTTAAATGATATCCACCTGGTGCAATATAAGCTACTCCATTTTGCAAAATATCGCCCTGTTCAGCTTCTTTAACAGAAATTTCACTTAGCTGATCAAGTCGGTTAGCAAGCGATTTAGTAAATCCAGCAGGCATATGCTGTACAATTAATATAGGAGCTTGAATAGACTTAGGAATTTTAGTAACAACCTCCTGAAGTGCGCGAGGTCCTCCTGTTGATGTGCCAATTAACACAATCTTCTTTCCTATTTTACTCCATTCTACCATTGGTTTAGTTACGGCTACCTTAGTAGAAACAACATTAGTAGACGTATTTGTTCGTCCATGCTGTTGTGGTTCCTTTATTACGGTACTCACCCTTGTCACTTGTTCTTGTTGTCGTTTACTACCAGAAGGTTTTTTCAATTTGGAAATTGGCACCGTTGCAGCTTGTTCCACTTTGTGCACAAGTTCATTTTGAATTTTATGTAAATCAAGGGAGATGGTCCCGCTCGGCTTGGCAACAAAATCTACTGCCCCGCCCTCAATTGCAGCAATTGCATTTTCTGTCCCACGTTGAGTGGTACTTGAGAGCATTACTACAGGAACTGGACATTGTATCATAATTTCTTTTAAAGCATCGAGCCCATTCATTTCAGGCATCTCAATATCCATTGTCACAACGTTTGGCTTCAACGATTGTATCTTTTTGATCGCATCTTTTCCATTTCGAGCTGTTCCAACTACTTCCACCTTCGAGTTGCCAACAAAAAAGTCACTAATTAGCTTTCTCATAAAAGCAGAATCATCCACAACTAAAAGCTTGCTTTTATGCAAAAAGTCCAATTAATCACGCCCTTTCGAGAAAATACTTCTAAGTTTCGTTAAAAATTTTTTCGTTGTTTGATCATGTGCATGTATTTCCCCCGCACGTTGCTCCATAAAACGAACGACTATAAGTTGCAATGTCTTTGATATTAATGCGTCTGGATAAGCAAGTGAGAATGGCACTTGCTCGCGCACTGCCTTACGCACAACAGGGTCTTCAGGTAATGAACCAAGAATGATCGTTTCTTTGTCTAAAAAACGTTTCATTGTTAACTGTAAACGTTCATTCGTTTCTACTCCTTCTTCTTTACTGAAAGCGCGGTTACAGAGAATATAAAACTGCTTATCTGGATCTCGAACATGAATATATTTCATCATGGAGTACGCATCTGTAATAGAAGTAGGTTCCGCTGTTGAAATGACGATAATTTCATCAATAGATGTGAGTAAATCTAACGACCAATTAGTAGCACCAGCGCCCATATCAAATAAAATATAATCATAGTTTTTTTGAAGTTCTTCAAATGCTTGAATAAGTCGTTCAAACATACTATGAGACCAATCAAGTACACTCGTCATACCTGACCCACCTGAAATATACCTTAAATCGTAAGGCCCTTCAAATATTACCTCATCTAGTAGCTTATTTCCTTCTAAGTAATCTTTTAAACTATAAGAAGCATTTTTCCCAATTAAGATATGGATATTCCCCATCCCAATATCCATGTCTACAATGACAACTCTTTTTCCCTTTTGGGCTAAAGTCATGGCAAAGTTCATTGTGAAGTTACTTTTACCTACTCCACCTTTGCCACTTACAACTGCAATCGCTCTACCTAGTTCGCCTTGCTGTTTCATCATTTTTAAGCGTAATGCTTCAGCTTGGTCTCTCATTTTTCTTCACCTTGAAAAAACAAATTAAGTACTGCTTCTAAATCAGCTTCTTCAATATCTTCTGGTACTTCTTGACCATTCGTATAGTAAGCAAGTCCTTTATTATATTTAATCATTAAATTGATCATTGTGCCAATAGAATTTGTTTCATCAATTTTTGTGAAAATGAATTTTTCAATTGGTAACTGATTAAATTGGTCGATGATGTTCGCCATATCCTTTTCTTTCGTTGTCATCGCAAGTACTAAAAAGGATTCGGCTTGATCATCAAATTTTATGAGACGTTGGAGATCATCCACATACTTGACTTCTTTATAATTTCGACCAGCTGTATCGATAAACACCAAATCTAAATGCGATAATCTTTGGATAGCTTGTTCAAAATCTGTTGCATTGTAAGCAATTTCAACAGGAGCCTGTAAAAGGCCAGCATATGTTTTGAGCTGTTCTATTGCTGCAATTCGATAAGTATCCGTCGTAATAAAACCAATTTTTTTCTTCTTTTCCAAAACAGCTCTAGCTGCCATTTTGGCGATTGTCGTTGTTTTTCCAACACCGGTAGGACCTAATACGTTGATATATTTTCTTTCATAGGACAAACCTCCAATAGGCATGCCTTCTAATCTCTTACGTAGTAAATTTTTCGTTACCATTTTACATTGCGAGAAATTTATTTCTGACGCTTCTTTGAAATGCATAAAAAGCTCATCACCTATCGTTGTGATGAGCTCTTCACTTAGCTCTTGCTGTCTTAAGTATTCAATGAAGGGTAAGAGTTCATCGGGATATTGAGCTTGGGTAGTCTTTTTATGCATCGATTGCATTAATGATTTTAAATCAGCAATTTCTTTTCTCAATTCTTCTGACATGCTAGCGTCCTCATGTACTGCTGCTACATCAAGGGGTGGTTCCTGATGCATTTTTGCTTGAATAGCATTTGTAATCTCTTGTAACCTTGCATTCTCTTTTTTTACTACAGGCAGTACAGCTGGTGTTGGAACTGAAGCCACTTGCTGGGGCTCCATTGCATCAATACCCGCAACCACTTCAAAACTTTTCTTTTTTATCATGCCAAAAAATTTCTTTGTGATGACGACTTTTGAATTTAAAATGACTGCGTCCTCACCTAATTCTGCTCGCACTTGCTTCATCGCCTCTGGTATGGATGATGCATAATACTTTTTCATTTTCATTGAACATTCACCACCCCAACACTTTGAATTTCAACCGAAGCATCCAATTCATTATAAGATAGAACCGGAATTTGTGGGAAATAACGCTCCGTTAGTTGTCGTAAATACATCCGAACGGCTGGCGAGCATAATATAATAGCTGATTGCTCCATAAACGAAACACGCTCTACTTCCGCTGCAATAGTTTCTAATACTGTTTGAGAATCTTGTGGGTCCATAGCTAAATAATTACCGTGATCCGTTTGTTGGATACTATCAGCAATCATTTTTTCTACTTTACCTGAAACCGTAATCACCTTTAATACTGAACTATCCCCAACATATTGCGCTGTAATTTGACGAGCTAATGCTTGACGCACATATTCAGCTAAGATATCTGTATCACTCGTTAATTTTGCATAGTCTGCAAGTGTCTCAAAAATGATAGGTAAGTTACGCACTGATACATTCTCCCGAAGAAGCTTACCCAGTACCTTTTGGATTTCTCCAGTAGATAAAGGTGCAGGTGTTAATTCTTCTACTAAAATTGGATGGGATTCGCGTAAGTGATCGATTAACTGCTTTGTCTCTTGACGGCCTAATAACTCATGAGCATTTGCTCGAATTATTTCAGTTAAATGTGTTGACACCACACTTGGTGGGTCCACAACTGTGTAACCATACATTTCCGCATCCTCTTTTACTTGCTCTGTAATCCATTTAGCTGGTAATCCAAATGATGGCTCGACAGTATCAATACCTTCAATAGAATCATCGTCTCCAGGACTCATCGCTAAATAATGATCTAGTAAAAGTTCGCCTCGTGCCATTTCGTTCCCCTTTATTTTAATTCGATATTCATTTGGTTGAAGCTGAATATTGTCTCGAATACGGACTACTGGGATCACGATACCTAACTCCAAGGCAAGCTGTCGACGAATCATGATCACACGATCTAATAAATCTCCACCTTGAGCGGCATCTACTAAGGGAATTAATCCATAACCAAATTCGAATTCAATTGGGTCCACATTTAATAAATTCACAACATTCTCAGGGCTTTTCATGCCGTCAGTAGCCACTTCTTCTTCAATCTCAAGTAATTCCTCTTCGTCCTCTGGCTTCTTACGTTCCATCATATAAGCTCCCGCAATTAATGAAAGACCTATTGGCAGCGTTACCCAGTTTGGTATTGGCGTAAATAGCCCTAGTAATACAATGGTACCTCCTGCTACATAAAGCAGCTTAGCTTGAGCAAATAATTGGCCTGTAATGTCTTGACCAAGACTACCTTTAGAAGAGGCTCGTGTTACGACAATCCCTGTAGCAGTCGAAATAAGCAAGGCAGGAATTTGGGATACAATACCGTCCCCAACTGTTAGTTTCGAAAAATGTGTTGCTGCTTCTGCAAATGGAAGCCCCATTTGTACAACGCCAATGATGATACCAAATAATAGATTGATAATAACCATTACCATTGAAGCGATGGCATCCCCTTTTACAAATTTCGTGGCACCATCCATTGCACCGTAAAAGTCCGCTTCCCCTGCAACTTTTTCACGTCGCTCGCGCGCTTCTTTTTCGGAAATAATCCCCGCATTTAAGTCAGCATCAATACTCATTTGTTTACCTGGCATCGCATCAAGTGTGAAACGTGCCGCTACTTCTGCTACTCGTTCTGCACCTTTTGTAATTACAATAAACTGAATTAACACTAAAATTAAGAAGACGACTAAACCAACAAGTATATTTCCTCCAACTACGAAATCACCAAAAGTTTCAACGACCGAACCTGCATCTCCATTTGCTAAGATGGCACGAGTTGTGGAAACACTTAGTCCTAATCGGAACAAAGTTAATAGTAAAATTACCGAAGGAAAAATGGAAAAATCCAATGCTTCTTTCATACTCATTGCTGTGAGCAGTACAATTAATCCTAATGTAATATTAATGACAATTAAAAAACTTAACATCCACGGAGGAAGAGGGATGATGAGCATCGCAACGATTAAAATAACCGCACCTAAAACCCCAATATCGCGAACTTTCATTTGTGTCCCTCCTACAAAAAGCCTTAAATTTTTCGCTTAATACGGTAAACATAAGCGAGTATCTCTGCTACTGCTTTGAAAAATTCTTCTGGTACCTGATCGCCTATTTCTACCTGGTCATACATAGCTCGTGCTAAAGGTCGATTTTCAACCATTATTACATCATGTTCTTTGGCGATCAGTTTAATTTTTTGAGCAATAAAGTCTGTCCCCTTCGCAATAACACGAGGAGCATCCATACTGTCCTCATTATATTTGAGGGCAATTGCATAGTGAGTAGGATTGGTAATAACTACATCCGCACTCGGAACCTCTGACATCATACGTCTCATCGCCATCTCACGTTGGCGTTGTTTGATTTTTGATTTGATTAGGGGGTCACCCTCACTATTTTTATATTCATCTTTAATATCTTGCTTAGACATTTTAAGATTTTTTTCATACTCATGTTTTTGATACATCCAGTCTAAAACGGATACACAAAGTAATACTAAAGAAGCTGCTATACCCATAATACCAACAAGCTTCCCGACCGTAATGAGCGTCATCCATGGACTTTTAAACGATAACGCCAAAACTTCTGGTAAGTTTGACCAAATAATAATTGTTGTAACACTTCCGATAAAACCAATCTTTAAAACAGACTTTATTAACTCCACAATGGCTTTGACAGAAAATATCTTTTTTAACCCTTTAATAGGGTCCATCTTTTTCAAATCAAACTTCATTGGCTCTAACGTAAAAAGAAAACCAAATTGCAAAAAGTTACCTGCAAGTGCTCCGACAAATGCAATTGCCATAATGGGCACAATGATAAAAGCCATTTGAATCAAAGTTTCTGTAAATAGGTGCATCACACTATCAATAGTCAGTGATTCGATGCGTATGTTATGAATAAAGGTTTGCCTGAAAAAAGCTAATAGCTCGTCACGCAAAGAGCCTGCAAAGAAAAACAAAAAGATAAATACCATTAACATTACAATGGCACTAGAAATATCTTGACTCTTGACAACTTGCCCTTTTTTCCGAGCATCCTGTCGTTTCTTAGGGGTTGCCTTTTCTGTTTTTTCACCCGCAAAAAATTGTAGCTCTAAATTCAGTAGTAGTCTCATATTATCCACCACCTAAAATGGCCATTAAATCACGCATCCCATAAATCATAATCGTAATAAGCTTTTGAATAACTTGAATCATAACGGCCATCATTGTAAATAACACTAAAAAACTAACACCAATTTTAATAGGAAAACCGACAACAAATATGTTTAATTGCGGTACTGTTTTTGCAGTGATCCCTAAAGCTAAATCGACCAAGAATAAGGTCGCTACAACAGGAGCAGCCATCTGGAATGCTATGGCAAAAACTGCTGTGAAAGTTGTGATAATAAATTGAGGAAAGTTTTCATTCATAAAACTAGGGAATTGATCCATCGGGAAAAATTGATAGCTGTAGTAGATTCCATTAAGAATCATATGATGGCCATCAATCGCTAACAATAAAAGCAGTGCTAGCATATTAAAAAACTGACCGATTAATGGACTTTGAGCACCTGTTTGCGGGTCAATTATATTAGCAATGGCAAAACCCATTTGAAAATCGATAAAGCTTCCTGCAATTTGAATTGCGGACATGATGATATAGCCCATTAGACCGAGTAATAGTCCAACTAGTGCTTCTTTCACCACTAATAATATGTAATCATCATTGAATGCAAATGGCTCAACATCAATTGTATAGTACATCATCCAAGCTAAAACCAGTGCGAGAGTAATTTTGACTTGAGGTGGAATGGTTCTATAGGAAAAAAAAGGAACCGTAGCAAAAAAGGCTGAGACACGTACAAGTACTAATAAGAAAACCGTTAAATGCGGAATTAAATCATTCATGTACTCACCCTATATAACGAGTTAAATTCTCGAATATGTCTCTCGCATAGCTTGTAACTTGAGATAGCATCCAAGGGCCAAAGAATACGATGGCCACTAAGACAGCAATAATTTTTGGTACAAATGCTAACGTTTGCTCTTGTATCGAAGTTGTGGCTTGAAAGATACTTACCGCTAAACCCGAGATTAAAGCAACTAATAGTAGCGGACCGCTTGTTAGAAGGATAATCATTATAGCACGCTCTGCAATGGAAATAACCAACTCACCTGTCATACTGTATCATCCCCTAAAAACTTTGTAGTAACGATTTCATAACGAGATACCAGCCATCAACCAGTACAAATAATAATATTTTAAATGGCAATGAAATCATTACTGGCGGTAACATCATCATCCCCATCGACATTAATGTACTTGCGACAATCATATCGATCACTAGGAATGGAATAAAAATCATAAAACCAATTTGAAATGCTGTTTTAATTTCGCTTAAAGCAAAGGCAGGTACAAGCATAGTCAGTGGGATTTCCTCCACTGATGCTGGTTTTTCTGCTTGATTATATGTTAAAAATAAATCAAGATCTTTTTGCCTAGTATGCTTACTCATAAACTCTTTAAATGGCACACTAGCACGGTCATAGGCTTCTTCTATACCAATTTCTTCAGCAAACAATGGTTGTAATGCCTCTTTATTGACCTCTTGAAAGGTTGGTGCCATGATGAAAAATGTTAAAAATAGTGCCAGCCCAATGATCACTTGATTTGGTGGCATTTGCTGCGTTGCCAATGCTGTACGCACAAATGATAAGACTATGACTATACGAGCAAAGGATGTCATTAAAATTAAAATACTTGGTGCAAGTGATAAAACTGTTAGTAACAGTAAGAGCTTTACAGATGTAGAGACATTCGTTGGATCGCTGTTGGAAAAAATATTGATTAAATCATTCATTTACCATCCTTCTCCTTCTGCTTCCATCTCTCTATCTCATCACTACGCTCCTGTTTTATTTCTGATAGCTTTTTTTCGAATAGATTGCCAAATGAATCCTGCTTTTGCTGCTCATTTTGCACCTTCGCGCTATCTTTTCTCTTAAACTTAGAAAATACTTCTGCAATATACGGTGATGTTGCTGCAAATTCTTGTCTTTCGTTATATAGGGCTAAAAGAGCTTCAACTTCTTCAGGATCTGTAATTTCTCGTAAAAGTTGAACGTCTTCTCCGACCCCAACTAAATACAATGTTTTACCTACCTGTAAAAGCTGAACTGACTTTTGTGCACCTAACGATAAACCGCCTAAATTTTGTACCATTTGATTACGTTGGAAGTTTAAATTTCGTTTATTTAAAAACTTCATCAATCCATAAAATAAAGCTACAACAAAAATAAGCGCCAAAACCATTTTTATGTATTCCCATGCAGATATATCTCCAGCTGCTGTTACAGTTGTTTCTTGTTTAGCAGCTGGATCAGTCGTATCTCCATTACAAGCTTCTGGGTCTTTAATGCAATCCGTGACACTATTTGTATCAGCGTCTGCATAGACAGAAGTCGGTGTCGGGTACAAAAACAGGAAAGATACAAGAAATGCGAAAATCATCGTTAAACGAAATGATTTTAACATTTTCATGCAATCATCCTAGCGCTTTTTGAATCGCTTCAATTACACGATCTGCTTGGAAAGGTTTTACGATAAAGTCTTTCGCACCAGCTTGAATCGCATCTATTACCATTGCTTGTTGCCCCATTGCTGAACACATGATTACAGTTGCACTTGGATCTGTTCCCTTAATTGCTTTAAGAGCTGCAATACCGTCCATCTCTGGCATTGTGATATCCATTGTTACTAAATCTGGTTTTAGTTCATTGTACTTTTCGACAGCTTGTAAACCATCTGCTGCCTCTCCAACAACTTCAAATCCATTTTTTGATAAAATATCCTTGATCATCATGCGCATAAATGCAGCGTCGTCTACAATCAAAATTCTTTTAGACATGGTTAACTCCTCCAATTGAAACTATCTTAAATTATTTAAACGCTCTGCTTGACTTAAAACATCTGTAATACGGACACCAAAGTTTTCGTCAATAACAACGACTTCCCCTTTAGCAATTAAACGACTATTGACTAAAATATCAACCGGTTCTCCCGCTAATTTATCCAGTTCAATAATTGAACCACTTGATAGTTCTAAAATCTCTTTAACAGAACGTTTCGTACGTCCTAACTCTACAGTAACTTGCAATGGAATATCAAGTAGCATATTTAAATTTCTAGCTTCAGATTGAGAGATTACATTTGTATCGAAGCTAGCAAACTGCGCTTGTTGCACATTTACAGGTTGTGCAGGTCTTGCTGGTTGTGTAAATTGTTGTGGCTCCTGATAAATCGGTTGCTGCATCGGTGCTGACTGCTGTTGATAAACTGGTTGTTCAGATGGTGGTGCTACAGGTATTTGCTGTTGAACAGGCGGTGGTGTAACTGGTGGAGCCTCAGGTGCAATAGTTGCTGCCACAGGTTCCTCAAACACTCCTGTTTCACCTAATAATGATTTTACAATATTTTGACTAAATTTAAGCGGTAATAATTGCATTAAATTCGAATCAATTAAATTACCAATTCTTAATCTAAATGAAACTTTCACCAGCAAATCGTCTTCTGGGATATTTTCTCGACCTTCATCTTGCGAGATGTTCATTAAATCAATTGTCGGTGGAGAAATATCTACTTTTTTGTTGAAGACCGTCGACATAGATGTAGCAGCTGAGCCCATCATTTGATTCATAGCCTCTTGAACAGCACTTAGCTGAATTTCACCTAAGTCTGGCTTCGGATTTAATCCATCGCCACCTAACATTAAATCTGCGATAATTGCTGCATCAGATTGTTTAATAACAAGTAAATTCATACCTGTCAAACCAATTGTATATTCAACTTGTACAGCTACATATGGATGAGGAAATTCCTCTTCTAATTTATTACGATTAATCATCGAAATACTTGGAGTTGTAATATCTACTTTTTGACCCAATAACGCTGAAAGAGCTGTGGCAGAGCTACCAAAGGATATATTGCCTACCTCTCCTAATGCATCTTGTGCAAACGAATCAAGGTAATCCTCCACTCGTATCTCATTTATTTCTTCATTTGTTGAAGCATCAGTGTCGTTGTTTTTATCTCCCAACGTCTCGCCCCTTAATAGCGCTTCAATTTCTTCTTGGGAGAGCATTTCATCACTCATCTTCGTCTCCTCCTTTCAAAGGGTCGATAATCTGGATTGCTAATTTTTTGCCCTTTTTACCTGGTTGAACAGTGAACTTCGGCAATGTACCTACTTTTAGTAGTAATGGCGCTTCAATTTTTTGATCTAACTGTATGACATCCCCAACTTGCATTGTTAGGAAATCTTCAATAGTGATGTCCGTTAATCCTAATTCAACTGAGAGTGGTAATTGGGCTTGTTTCACACGTGTTTCAAGCATTTTTGTTTGCTCTGGTGACATCTCTTTCGTATTGGTTTGCATCCAATAGCGAACCGAAAGATTTGGAACAATTGGCTCCAATACAACATGCGGAATACAAATATTAATCATCCCGCTTGTCTCACCAATTATCGTATTTAATGAAATTACGACAACCGTTTCATTAGGTGAAATCATTTGTAAAAATTGTGGATTTACTTCAAGTTCCACTAATATAGGATCAATTTCCGCAACATTTTCCCATGCTTCGCGTAAATTGTCGAATGAGCGTTCAAAAAGGTTTGTCATAATTTTTGTTTCTATTTCCGTTAGGTTATCTACATTACTATGACTTGCCCCACTACCGCCCATTAGGCGATCTAACATCGAATAGGCAATATTCGGATTAATTTCCATCAATATATTACCATCTAATGGTGGCACTTCAAATACATTAATGAGTGTCATATTTGGAATGGAACGAACAAACTCTTCAAATGGTATTTGGTCTACTGATGCAACCGTAATTTGTACATAGCTTCTAAGCTGTGCAGAGAAAAAGGTTGTCAATAGTCGTGCGAAATTTTCATGTATTCGGGTCAAACTTCGGATTTGATCTTTTGAGAATCGAAGTGCTCGTTTAAAATCATAAACTTTAACCTTACGTCCCTCGTCCTCTTTTTTTATGTCATCCGCTGACATTTCCCCTGTCGATATAGCGGAAAGCAGCGCATCTATCTCGGATTGAGATAACACATCTCCTGCCATTTGCCCACCTCCAATTCAAGCAGTTTCTGTTTTATTGAGTAATGAAGGAGGTAAAATATACTTCCTGGACTTCTCCCTCTTGCATCAACTCATTTAATCTTGTTTTTAATGATTTTTGGAATATTTGTTTCCCTTGCTTACCTTCTAAGTCCTTTTGCTCCATTTCAGAAAGCTCTTGAATGGCGATATTTTGCACTTGGAAAACGCGCTTTGTTAATTCTGCAGCAGCATCTTTGCTTGTCGTTTGAATTTTCAATGACAAGCGAACAACTCTTTTATCTGCAAGATTTGTCGTGATCTCTGGTATCTCCACTGTTGCCTCTACAATCTCATCAATGGACGGCTCAACAGCTCCTGTGGGTTTATTAAATTGCGTAAGCAATACAAACAAAATAACCCCAATCAGAATGACTGCTACTAGTAAAATAATAATCATTGTTAGCATTTTATTATTCTTCATCTTCTTCACCTCGTAGATGCGGGTTGGATAGTATTTGTATATTGTTATAAAAGGCAGTTACCTTTTGTCGCACCTCATCTTCACTCTCTAAAACAATTAATTTTGTTCCAGTTGTTAATGTAATAGTCGTATCTGGAAATGATTCGACTGTTTCTATGTATAAAGCATTTAATGTAAATGCTTTGCCATTTAGACGTGTTAGTTCAATCATGAATTAGGGCCGGGTCTAGCATGAGAGCCGGCCCGACCCTCCCTCATATGAAAATATGTTTGTTAAAGCGTCCGTTTTGAAAGGACTATTTTATTATCGTTTTAAGTTTACTAGTTCTTGTAACACTTCATCTGAAGTTGTAATAATACGTGTGTTAGCTTGGAAACCACGCTGTGCAACGATCATCTCTGTAAACTCTTCTGATAAATCAACATTTGACATCTCTACTGTCCCAGGTACTACTTTACCCATACCTGCAACAGTGGCTACTTGTGCATAAGCAGCTCCTGAGTTAGCTGTTTGTTGGTAATAGTTGCCTCCTACCTTAGCTAAACCCCCAGCATTCGGGAATTTAGCCATAATCAGCTGTCCTGCCCATTGACGATTACCATTTAAGTCTACATATTCAATCGTACCATTTGCTCCTATACTAATCTCTTTAGCAGTTGTTGGAATACGAATTGGACCAACAGTTCCATCATCAGGTGTTAATACCCCATCATCATCGAATAAGTTTGCACCTTCATCACCTGAGGCAACTGGTGCCTCATCTGGATTAATACCATCATCATCAGCTTCCATTACAATTTCATCTCCAGCAGATACACCTACTAGATATTTACCATCAGCATTAACTAAATAGCCATTGCTATCCATATAAAACACACCATTACGAGTAAATAGGGTATTGTTGAAGCCCTCTTCATCAATAAAGCCACTATCAGGGTCTGGAGCTCCATTTGCATCGGCGACCATGAAGAAACCATCTCCTTCAATCCCTAAGTCAAGTCCTCGACCAGTCCCTTGTAATGAGCCACCACCATGTATTGTATCAATTGCTGCTAATTGGGCACCTAAACCAACTTGTTGTGGATTCACTCCTCCTCGCGTAGCTGTTGCTGCGGATGCACCTGCCTGCGTTTGAGACATTAAATCTTTAAAATTTACACGCCCTTTTTTAAAGCCAATTGTATTAACGTTCGCTATATTATTACCAATTACATCCAGCTTTGTTTGGAAGTTTTTAAGACCTGAAATACCTGAGTACATAGAACGTAACATATGTTTTCGTTCTCCCTTCGTTTTATATAGGGTGAGCCTCTATCAGTCAGCTCACCAAGGCTTCCTTACGTAAGAAGGTCCAGCCTTCAAAGCACAATTGTGCCATCAATATTAGTAAATAACTGTTGCTTTGCTTCCGTGCGATCCATTGCTGTAATTACCGTAGCGTTTTTAGCACTGATAATTAAAGCTGCTTGATCCATCAAGACTAATGGTTGTTTGACACCTTTTGAGTGTGCTTCAAATACCTTATCCGATACAACCTGCCATTCTTGTTCAGAGATATCAATTTTTCTCTCCATGATACGTTCATGTGCATGTTTGCTCACTTTCAGCTCTTGTCTAGACGCTTCCTGTAAATGAGCTTTAAACGATTGTTGTGTATTGATTGGCTTAGGCTGTACTGTGCGAATAGATGGATGCAAGGGTACACGATGAATTGAAAACTTATCCATCACTATTCTCCACCTTTATTCACTAATAACTGTAAAATCTTTATCTGTTAGCTTTTTATCATTGTCTAGTACGTAATTAATGACCCCATCTTTATTAGAAACAGAGACAATTCGTCCTGTTAGCTCTTGGTCACCGTCTTTATACGTTACATTCTTTCCAATTAATTGGCTAGCCTTCACTAACGGAGATTCTTGTACATTATTATTGCCATTTGAACTAGGATTGCCAGCTCCACTTAAAATTCCAGATATATTACCAGGTGAAATTTCTTTTCCATCTGCTAATTTGAAAACAACACTACCATCTACAAATTTAAGTGATTCAATTACACCTGTTCCTTCATTGACCACAGGATTTCCTTTTTCATCTTTTTCTTCTGTTATTTCATGCCATTTGACTTCCTTGCCAATAAAGGTTGCATAGTTCATCATTTGTGATTGTTGCTGTGATGACAATAATGATTCCATTGCCTTTGTCATATTTTGCATTTGTTCCAAAGAAGAAAACTGCGCCATTTGAGAAATAAACTCCCTGTCGTCCATTGGATTTGTAGGATCCTGATGCTGTAATTGTGTAATCAACAATTGTAAAAAGGCGTCTTTACCGAGCTCACTATTTCCTGTTTGCTTCGTTGGCTTTCTATAATTTGAGTAATAAAGATCATCTGTTATGGATGTATTTGTCACTTTTGTTGTAGTATCTGCCATTGTTACACCTCCTCACTTATTAAATAGTCACTAAAGGACATTCCTTCATCTTCATCATCACTTTTTTGATCCTGTTCTTCGTCCTGTTGTTGTTTAAAGAAATTATTGAAGAAGCTTTGATCACGTTGTTGACGATCGGCATCTTGTAATGATTGTGCAATATCAAGGCGATCTACTTGTATATTTTGCTGAACAAATGCCTGTTTTAGCTGGTGTGCTTGACTATCAAGCAATTCACGTCCATGAGCTGTAGAAGCCAGCAAACGGGCTGTAAGGACACCATCATTTTGTACAAGTTCAATACGAACCGTACCTAGATTTTCTGGATACAATTTTATGGTTAAACGTGTAATACCTTGAGCGTTCGAAATCTGTGCTCGATTGATAATGGCTTGCATTTCTTTTAGTAAAGCTTCTGATTGAGCAGGCTTAGCCGTTGGTAACGTTACATGAAATGTGTCTGGTTTCGTTTGTACAGTTTGTGGCATAAGCATGTCATTTGTATTTGTATCACTTTGTTTCGTTACTTGGACTTGCTGAACAACTTGCTGGAAGCCTAGTAATGGCAATGTAACAGTTGTCTTTGTTGTTACCTGCAAAGTTCCTACCTGCGTTTGTAATGACGTTAATAGGCTCTTCACAGTCGTTAGCAGGTCTTCTTGGGATGCTGTTAAGTCTGTCTTTTGCCCTACTAATTGCGCTAATTTCAACACTTGAAGAAGTTGTGATGCCTCTTTTGGTGTCACTTGACCTTCGCCTTGTAAAGCAGTGCTTATATTCGCCTGTAGTACCGGCGCTTGGGCATCTACTAATGTTAAAAGCTCCCAAACATCACTTGCTTCCTTTTCTTCTCCTAGTAACTGTTGGACGATTTTTTGAAGCTGCTCTTCATCAATCCCTAATGCATTTAATATATTTTCTAAATGAAGCATTTCATCCAGTGCCACTGCCTTACCGTCTTCTCCAAGTTGAAGCATTAATAAGCCATCATCGTGAGAAATCCCGAGTAAATCTAGTACTTCCTCCATTGAGTCAGCATTTAATAACGCTTGTAAATCCGCAAGTTCATTTGATGAAGTCGTTTTTGATGATTGAGTTGTTTGATTTGAAGAAGTTAATACTTGCCCAAAAACAGAACCAAAATTTGATAAATTTTCTTTCTTGGGAATGCTGCCTATTTTTCCTTCAGCGTTACCAACTGTTGTTGACTTTGTTGCTGCAGTTTTAGTAGGTACTGTTTTATTAATCATTTGCATCATCGCTACATCCACTATTTTTTCACCTCCTTTCAATTATCCTACTGTTTAGCCATAAGCTCCGTATATTTTGCTGCATCTTTTGCATCCATTTTCTCTAAAATAGCTGCTAATTTATCTGGCTTTAAATTCGTTAAAATCCGCAGTGCTTCTGTATCACTCATATTGATTAACACAGGTGCCGCAGCTTTCGGCGACATCTTATCAAATGTTGATAAAATATCGTTAAAGTCACGCTTCACATCATCTTGTTCACGATTTAATTTTTCAATTTCAAATTGAAGCTGTTCCTTTTCTGTCAGCAGCTTCTCTTTTTCAGTTATTGTTGAATCTAATTTTTTTTGAAGCTGGGTAATCTCTGCTTCTTTTTCTTGTACTTCTGCCTGTAAACTCACTATTTTAGAGTCGTTATTAACGACAGCATCCTTTGCTTGTTGTTCTTCTGAGGGGATAAAAGGTAAACTACCAATTGCCTTTTTTCCTAAATCAAAGACATTTGTATTCATTAATGTTGCCACAACAAGCAAAACCGCTACTACAAACATAATCGGCAGTACAATCCAAGTAAAAAACTTAAGAAAGCCCCCAGATTTTTTCTTTGGTTGCTCTTCTACTAACTCTGTTGCTAATCGATTGTCTTTCTTTGCCATGAAATCACCTGATTTCTTTCTTGTTATACGTTTGTAATGAAATTTCATCTAAAAAAAGGCTTTCTATACGATCTTGCTCTTGTTGGAAATGCTTAAAATCCTTTTCTCTCATTTTTTCAAATTTACGTACTTCCAAGTTTTTTTCTAATAGTTTTTCTTCGTGCCAATTCATCTTTGCACGAGCTTGTATCACTTTCTGTTGTACATCTGCAATTGTTTTTTCGAGACTATCAATGAAACGACTATAATGGTGGATTTCATCTATGGATGAACCTATCATTAAACGCTCCTGCTGAAATGCAATTAAATCTTCTTTCTTTTTTAGCAAGTCATATAATTTTGTTGCTATTTCTTCAAAAGAACGGACAGATTCCTTATAAGCCATTTCGGTTTCGTTTTTTTCTTGTTCGCGAATGGTTAACACTTTTTCAAAACGATACACATAACTGACCATCTATTTCGCACCACCGTTCGATAATGTTATTAACTCATTGACACTTTGTTCTAGTGTCACTTTATCTAAGTAACCCTGTTTAAGATAAGCAGTAATGAGCGGTTCATAATGAATTGCTTCATCAATTTCTTTAGAGGTTCCTCTTTTATAAGCACCAATATTGATCAAATCCTCTGATTTGTCGTAAGTATAATAGAGTTCTCTTAATCGTTCAGCAGCTTTCTTATGAGTTGGCTCTGCAACATGATTCATCAAACGACTCACACTTTTCAAGACGTTTATGGCTGGATATTGCCCCTTGTTGGCAAGATTTCGATCCAATACAATATGACCATCTAATATCCCTCGCACAGTATCCGCAATGGGTTCATTCATATCGTCACCATCTACTAAAACAGTATAGAATGCTGTTATAGAACCCTTTTCATTGGTGCCTGTACGTTCTAGTAATTTAGGCAATATCGCAAAAACAGAAGGCGTATAACCTTTTTGTGCTGGTGGTTCTCCTGTGGCAAGTCCAATTTCACGTTGTGCCATAGCCACACGTGTTACGGAATCCATCATCAGCATGACATTTAAGCCTCGATTTCTAAAATATTCGGCGATTGCTGTAGCTGTAAATGCCCCTTTAATCCGCATTAATGCTGGTTGATCAGATGTGGCTGCAACAACAATCGATCGACTTAAGCCCTCAGCACCCAAATCACGTTCGATGAATTCCCGAACCTCACGACCACGCTCACCTATTAGCGCAATGACATTCAAATCTGCTTGTGTATTTCTTGCGATCATACCAAGTAAAGTACTTTTACCTACCCCAGAACCAGCGAAAATACCAACACGTTGTCCATTTCCAACTGTTAGCATACCATCAATAGCCTTGACTCCCACTTCAAGCCTTTCATTAATTGGTGGACGAGTTAGTGGGTTTGGTGGATCTTGTTCTGTAGGGACTGTCATGAGACCTTTAGGTAATAGAGTGCCATCAATTGGATTCCCCATAGAATCCAATACTTTGCCGATTAACTCAGGACCCACTTTTACTTCCAGTGGAGCTCCCGTTCCTTCAACAAGGCAGCCAATAGATATTTCACGTAAGGAGGTAAAAGGCATCAAGACGACTATTTCATCTTTAAAACCAACGACCTCTGCTAAAATAATCTGGTGACCATGATTTACAGTTTCCACATGAATTTTACAGACATCACCTATAGAACTATCTGGACCTTGCGACTCAATCATTAAGCCAACAACTCTAGTAACCCTACCGAACTTTTTAAAAGTTGGGATATGCGGAATTTGTTCAATTAATTGAGCCGCTTTCATCAAGATCATTCCTTACTCTCTAATATTTCATGTAACTTTAATCTGAGTGCATTTAATTGCTCATCGATGCTAACCATAATTCTTCCATGATTTGTTTCAATATAGCAATCTGTCTCATTATCCAAATCTTCATTAACAAAAATCATTAATGGTACGTCTATTGGGAACATTTCTGCTAATTCATCTCGGTTGGTCGTAATTAAAGCATAATAAGCTGGCGAAACATAAATTTTAATTTCCTTCATTTCTCTAGCTTCTTTCAGCCCTCTACGCACAATCGATACAAATAGTTCGTTATCCTGTTCTAACGAAGTACCAATAATTCTTTCTGCAGCAGTTAAACCTAACTCTAAAATTACCGCTTCTTGATCTTCAATATATTTTTGAGCATTTTCTTTCGCTAACATCATTATTTCGTTCGCTGTTTGAAGTGACTGAGCCATTGCATCAGTGGCCTTATTCACGCCATCTTCATAGCCTTGTCCAAATCCCTCATCATAAGCTTCTTGAACACGATTGGGTCTCTCTTCCTCCCAATTTAGCTTTAAATGTTCAATCTCTTGATAGTGCCTATGCTTTTCCTGTTCAAACATCTCTCGTTCAGCTTGCAAAGCAGTTCTTGCTTCAGTAAGTAAACGATCTCGCTCTGCCACGACTTCATCCAACGTTAATTGATGCTGAGGAGGTCCTTCCTCTTGGTATTCTTCCATCGCTTCAAACATATCACGGATTTGTATTTCTTTGACATTATCGCTATCAGACTTAGTGTAAATAGAACGGATGATTCTAGACAATGACGTCATCTCCTCCACCACGAGCAATAATAATCTCTCCAGCATCCTCTAGACGACGAATAACAGCAACAATTCGAGATTGTGCCTCCTCTACGTCACGTAAACGTACAGGTCCCATAATTTCCATTTCTTCTTTAAATGTTTCAGCCATACGTTGTGACATATTGCGGAATATAATATCTTTTACCTCTTCACTTGATACCTTCATTGAAAGCAGTAAGTCTTCGTTTTCACAATCACGAATAACACGCTGAATGGAACGATTGTCGAGTGTAACAATATCCTCGAACACAAACATACGTTTTTTGATTTCCTCTGCAAGTTCTGGGTCTTGTATTTCCAGTGCATCGAGTATTGTTTTTTCTGTTTGTCGATCTACTCCATTTAAAACTTCAACGACTGCATCAATACCACCAGTTTCTGTATAATCCTGCGTAACGGTTGATGATAATTTACGTTCTAACACAGATTCAATTTCGCTAATCACTTCTGGTGAAGTCGATTCCATGACCGCTATACGTTTAGCAATGTCAGCTTGTACTTCCTGTGGTAAAGAAGATAAAATAACCCCTGCTTGCCCTGCCTCTAAATAAGAGAGGATTAGGGCAATTGTTTGAGGATGTTCATTTTGGATAAAGTTAAAAATTTGCGCTGGATCAGCTCTTCTAGCAAAATCAAACGGGCGTACTTGTAATGAAGATGTTAGTCGATTGATGATTGTTTGTGCTTGTTCTACGCCAAGTGCTTTTTCTAATACTGTTTTTGCATAGCCAATACCACCTTGTGTGATATAGTCCTGCGCTAGTGCAATATTGTGAAATTCTTCAATAATCTCTTCTTTTACATTTGATTCTACTTTTTTAACACTTGAAATTTCTAATGTTAAACGTTCAATTTCTTCCTCTGTTAAGTGCTTATAGACAGAAGCTGAAACTTCAGGCCCTAATGAAATTAACAAGAGAGCGGCCTTTTGTTTTCCGGTTAATTCTTTATCTTTCTTGGACACAGCCGAACCTCCTAGTTAGTCTTCAGCAATCCAACTACGCAGTAACTTTGCAAAATCGTCTGGCTTTTCTTTGGCCATTTTTTCTAGCTGCTTACGACGCATTGTAGCTTCCGTTTCAATTTCTTCATTAATATCATCAACCATTAATTCTTCTTGTTCTTCTAGGATACTTAACTCTTCCTCTTCCTTCGCACGTTTACGTGAACGGATAATGAAGAATGCTAGTAATAAGATAACAGCTAACAAGATACCTCCGATAACCCAAACCCACCATGGAATGATTGGTTTTTCATCAGCTACCTCTGTTGCCTTACCGTATAATGGTTGTACAGATACCGCCACTTTTTCATCGATCTGCTCTTGAGTAAGTTCTGCTGCTACGTCTTTGGAAATTGTTGTACGTACAATTGTACTTAAAATTTTCTCAATATCTTCTCGAACACCGTCTGGTAATGACGCTGCGTCAGTTGCTGTCGGTGGTTCAACAATTACTTGAATCCCAATATCCTGAATTTTATAAGGAGCTTCTTGAATATCCTTACGTATACGGTTCACATCATTATTAATCGTTTCTTCCGTACGTTCGTAATCACCATTTCCTGCTGTACCTTCATTATAAGTTGTGAAGTTATCAGTAGTTGTTTCAGCTTCAGGTGTTCCAGCAGCGGCAGCTGCTCCTGTACCAGAATATTGCTCTGTAATTCGCTGAGCACTTATGGCAATACCTTCCATATTTTCTTCATCAACAGGTGTCACAAGATTTTCTTCACGATTTTCTTTCTTGAAATCAATATCCGTTGTGACAGAAACCATTACTTTATCTTGTCCCATCAACGTTCCAAGCATATTTTGTACTTGACGTTGTAGATCTCGTTCTACCAATTTCTTCATTTGTAATTGGCCTTCAGCTGTTGTTGTGGAAGTACCATCAGCTGTTGCTGCATTCAGATCAAAGTACTCTGAAAATTGGTTAGAGATCACTATATTTTCAGTCTTTAAATTCGGAATACTTTTTGACACTAAATTGTACATTGTAGTTATTTGCTGTTCCGTAAATTTATAGCCAGGATCAGTATTTAAAACGATAGATGCTGTTGCCTCTCCTTGAACATCCGTTACGAATACACCTTCCTCAGGAACAGTAATCATAACTTTTGCATCTTTTACACCTTCCAGATTTTTGAAAAGTTTAGCAATTTCAGTTTCAGTAGCTGCTTTTTTTAATAGGTTAAATTCATTATCAGTCATACCAAATCCTGAACTATTAGCAAATGAGTAATCGATTGATCCTGTTTGTGGATATCCCTCTGAAGCTAATTGCACTAATAAGGAGTCAACTTGCTCTTCTGGCACTAAAATAGATGTTCCACCTGGAGCAATTTGATAGGTTACACCTTGGGAATCTAGCGCTTCCTTTACCTGTCCAATTTCCCGTGTTGATAAATCTTTATAAAGTGGAACATATGTAGTTTTGGAAGCAAAAAATGTCACAATTGCTGCTAGTGCGATTACACCTACCACGGAGCCAATCATAACTATTTTTTGCTTTTTACTTCGACTTGTCCAAAATTGACTGGTGTCGTTTTTTATTTTTGTCAATCGTTCATTCATTATGAATCCTCCGGTTATAGTGAATAACCTAGCCATCAATAATTTGCGAACATAATGAGCCACTCTGATTTGTGGTTGTTAATTTATATTGAAAAGAGGTTTCTTATCTTTACAATAAAATTAAACACTCATGCGCATTATTTCTTGGTAAGCTTCAATCACCTTATTGCGAACTTCAATTGTTGCGTTTAGGGTAATGCTTGCCTTTTGCGAAGCAATCATCACTTCATGCAACTCCACATCTTCACCTTTAATTAGCTTCTGAGTAAATTTATCAGAAGTTATTTGTTGATCATTTACTTTTGCAATTGCTTCTTTTAACGAGTTCGCGAAGCTTTGTTGCGCTTCATAAGGTGTAGCATTCAGTTTATTCGTGTTATTTACAACCTGAGTAGGTGTCATTAGCGAAATGGACGAAATGGCCATGTATGTATCTTCCTTTCTACTTAAATTTATTTACCAATCTCTAAAGCCTTTGTAAGCATGGATTTATTCGCATTAAATACAGTTATATTCGCCTCATAAGAACGAGTAGCCGACATTAAATCAACCATTTCTTTTAATGGATCGACGTTAGGCATGTTTACATAACCATCTGCATTCGCATCTGGATGAGTTGGGTCATATACAAGTTTGAAAGGTGTTTCTTGATCTTCTGAGATTCGAGTAATTTTCACACCATTACCAACACCACTTTTTGCATTTTTACCTAGTGCTATATTCAAAAAATTAGAAAATTGTCCTTCTTGAGCTGACAGCGTCACGGACTTACGTCGATATGGTTCCCATTCCCCATTCACTTGACGAGCGCGAGTTGTATCCATGTTAGCCATATTAGAAGAAATAACGTCCATACGTAAACGCTGCGCTGTTAATGCGGAGGCAGTGGTATTCATCCCATGAAAAATAGACATCTATTACTTACCTCCTTTAATAACAGTATTCAATGTGTTTAATTTCCCATTAACACGATCGATTAGAGCATTATAATAAATTTGATTCTCTGCTAATTTCGCTTGCTCAGCATCCATATCTACAGCATTGCCATTGTTTCTATATCGCAAGTTCTCAACAATATTGACACCTGGTGTAGATTGTCGAAACGTGAAATCATAATGTCTATTATCAGTGCGGTATGCAGAAATAGCTATGCTCTTCTGCTCTTCCAACATATCCTTAAAACTAACATTTTTCGCCTTATAATTAGGTGTATCGACATTCGCGATATTATTTGCGATTGTTTTATGATTTAAAGTGGCATAGGAAAGTCCATTTTCCAGGCTACTAATAGTTCCTCCAAATAAATTCAAAACTGTTCACCTCATTTTATTTAAAATCTATGTACTTGTTAATTTATCCAATAATACAATTGTAATTAAGATGATACCTAGTGTCTATTGTCTTTTGTCACTTTTTAATAGTCTATACGCCCTATTTTTTCTCTCTCTCAACCATGACAAAACTTCCCCATCCTTTGCGTCTCTAGGCTTCAGTAAAGATTAATAATCATCTAGTTATTTTACACCATTTCGACAGTGTTTACGATTTTATTGTGAAAAATGCCTTTTTATGAGGTTTATCGCCTTTTTTAATCCTTTTAAATAAAGGTCCCTTTTTACTAGTTTAATCACTATGGGAGTATTTTTTATACAGTGACTATAAGTTTATTCACCATTATTCAAAAGTAACATATCAGCATTTTTTATATGCTAATTGTAGTGACAAATTATCGAACATTTTTAGGATAAAAGCAACGAAATCCATGTTTTTATATTAATTCTCTAAAAAAACAAATGCCCTAAAATTTCGAAAATACACAAAAGCGTCTATATTTACCATAGACGCTATCATTGTTTTGAAAAACAATACATTTTATGAAAGATGAAAACGGCTTTCATTCCACACTACCTGCTTGCCACTATACTTCTCTCTCACTCAGTTTAAAGTACAAAACTATCGCTCTGTTTAAGGTCTCCCCTTTCTCACACGGGAATCAATTAGCCTTCTACTCCTCCGTTCTACATTAAAAGAAAAAATACAATCACTAGTCTGAAAAGTCACTTTTCCTTATGTTTGACTAACGGATTCATTGTACGATCTCTGGATTGGATCATGACGAAACCTAAAGCACCCCTCACCTTTCTAAAAGGTCTTTTTCAACAACATAAAAAGCGTCTATGTTTACCATAGACGCTTTCATTAGCTTCTTAAAAGAAGTATTTATTTCATTTTAATTTCTGCTAAAGCATTTAAGAATTTATCGTTTAGTACTTTAATATAAGTACCTTTCATACCTAAAGAACGAGATTCAATGACACCTGCTGATTCAAGTTTACGTAATGCGTTTACGATCACCGAGCGTGTAATACCCACTCGATCAGCAATTTTAGAAGCAACTAGTAAGCCTTCATTACCATCAAGTTCTTCGAAAATGTGTTCAATTGCCTCTAACTCACTGTACGAAAGTGAATTAATAGCCATTTGCACGACAGCTTTGCTACGAGCTTCTTCTTCAATTTCTTCCGACTTTTCACGTAAAATTTCCATACCAACCACTGTTGCACCATACTCAGCTAAAATTAGATCATCATCTTCAAATTGTGAAGATAAACGAGCAAGGATTAATGTTCCTAAACGCTCACCACCACCAACGATTGGTACAATTGTTGTTAAAGCATTTTGGAATAAATCTTTATTTTCTACCGGGAAAGCCGTATGTTCATTATTAATATCTAAATTTGATGATGTTTCAGAGATCGTAAATAAGCTATGTGTGTATTCTTCTGGGAACTGTCTCTCTTCGAACATTTTTTTCATACGTTCATTTTCAATTTGTTGGTGAATTGAAATACCTAATAATTTACCTTTACGACTTAAAATATAGACATTACTATCGATAATATCGCCTAATGTATCGGCCATTTCCTTAAAGTTTACTGGCTTACCAGCAGAAGCTTGAAGCATCGAGTTAATTTTACGTGTTTTTTCTAATAAATTCATTATATGTTCCTCCTATAAATAATCCGAAGAGTATTTACTAAATATTCTAAAGGTTTTTATTATTGAATGATACTAATCAGCTTTATCTTACAGTATAAACTGTGACAAATCTTTGTTTTTTACTATTCCCGCAAGTTTTTGATCCACATACGCCGCATTAATTGGGATACTAGCAGGCGCAATTTCAGATGCCTCAAACGATAGTTCTTCCAGTAAACGTTCTAATATCGTGTGTAAACGACGAGCTCCGATATTGTCTGTTTCCTGATTCACTTCAGTTGCTATCTCAGCAATTCGTTCAATAGCATCTGTCGTGAAATGAATTTCTACGCCTTCTGTCTCTAAAAGTGCTTTATATTGCAAAATTAATGATTGATCTGGTTCTTGTAAAATACGAACAAAATCCTGTTTTGTTAATTTTTCTAGCTCTACTCGAATTGGAAAACGGCCTTGTAACTCGGGAATTAGGTCTGATGGTTTTGACATATGAAATGCCCCAGCAGCAACAAACAGCATATAATCCGTTTTCACTGCACCATACTTCGTAGTAACCGTAGAACCTTCTACAATTGGTAAAATGTCACGTTGAACTCCTTCACGGGAGACATTCGCCGAAGTATTTCCTTCTTTACTAGCAATTTTATCGATTTCGTCAATAAAAACGATACCCGTTTGCTCAGCTCTATTAATGGCTTCCTGTGCTACTTCATCAGCATCTATCAGCTTATTTGCTTCTTCTATTGTTAAAATACGACGCGCGTCTTTTACTTGCACACGGCGTTTCTTCTGTTTTTTAGGCATTAAACTAGAGAGCATATCCTGCATACCACTATTCGCAGACATATCCATCCCAGTTCCTTGTAACGCATCAAAAATGGATGGATTTTGTTCTGTTACCTCTACAGTAACCCACTCATTTTCTAACTTACCATTGCGTAAATCAATGGCAATTTGAGCACGCTTCGAGCGAACTTCTCCATCATCTGCTGATGAATCATCATTTGTTGGTTGTTCTTTCCCACCAAATAGCATTTCAAACGGATTTTGCATCGCCTGTTTTTTACGTAAAGAAGGCACCAAAAGTTTCACGATTGCTTCATTTGCTAATTCTTCTGCTTGTTCCTTGACAGACTCCATCATTTCTTCTTTAACTAGACGGTGAGAAGCTTCTACCAAGTCACGGACCATTGATTCAACATCTCTACCCACATAGCCTACTTCGGTAAACTTTGTCGCTTCAACTTTTACAAAAGGTGCATTAGTAAGCTTTGCAATCCTTCTCGCTATTTCTGTTTTGCCGACACCAGTTGGCCCAATCATCAAAATATTTTTCGGAATAACTTCAGCCTTCATATCTTCATTTAACAACGAACGACGATAGCGGTTTCGTAACGCAATAGCTACTGCTCGCTTAGCTTCATTCTGCCCAACAATGTAACGATCTAAATGCTCAGTAATTTGTCTTGGCGTTAAATTTTTTTGTGTCATTAGTTCAGCGCCTCCACGATAATATTATGATTTGTAAATACACAGATTTCAGCAGCTGTTTCTAATGCCGCTTCAGCTATTTCACGAGCAGTCATTGTTTCACCTGCATATTTTTTTAATGCTCTACCTGCAGACAATGCATAATTGCCTCCAGAGCCAATGGCCAAAATGCCATCATCAGGTTCAATCACTTCTCCTGTACCCGAAACGAGTAATAAAGTCGTTTTATCCATTACTAGTAGCATTGCTTCTAGCTGGCGCAGCATTTTATCACCACGCCATTGCTTCGCTACCTCAACAGCTGCCCGTTGCAAATTACCGTTATACTCATTTAATTTGCCTTCAAACATTTCAAAAAGTGTAAAGGCATCAGCAACTGAACCTGCAAAACCAGCGAGGACCTGCCCATTAAACAGACGTCTGACCTTCCTTGCTGTACCCTTCATCACAACTGCATTTCCCAATGTTACTTGACCATCACCAGCCATAGCACAGCCTCCGTTATGATGAACCGCAAATATCGTTGTTGCATGAATTTGTCCCATCTGCCTTCCTCCTTAGCTCTATTATGCCCTTGGATGAGCATTCATATATGTTTGACGAAGATGCTCTTTTGTTACATGTGTGTAAACTTGTGTAGAAGATAAATGTGAGTGACCTAATAACTCCTGCACCGTCCGTAAATCTGCGCCATTATTCAATAAATGAGTAGCAAAAGTATGGCGAAGCATGTGTGGGTAAATTTTCGTATGGAGTGAGGCCTTATCAATCATTTCGTTTAAAATATGACGTACCCCTCTAGGAGTAAGTTCCCCACCACGCATATTGACAAACAACTGCAGATGATTCGTTTTTTTCATCAATCGTGGACGAGCTTGCTCTATGTAGTCCTGCATTGCTAAACTCGCAAATTGACCAAATGGAATGATTCGTTCTTTTCGACCTTTGCCCATTACTCGTATAATCGAATAATGAAAATCTACATCCTCTACTTGAATTGAAGTCAGTTCACTCACACGAATACCTGTTGCATATAACAGCTCTAATATAGCTATATTTCTTAATGATTTCAAATCATCACCAGTATTCGCATCAAATAACTGTTTCAATTCCTCTTCGTAGAAAAAATTAGGTAAACGTGATTCTTTTTTCGGATGATAAAGCGAACGAAAGGCTCCGTCATCTAATCCGTACTGTCTATTTAGAAAGCGAAAAAAGGAGCGTATTGAGGAAATTTTCCTTGAAATAGAAGCCCTTGCCCTTTTCTCATCGTACAACTTTGTTACATAAAGACGTGCATGTATATATTCAACACTTGCTAAATCATCGATTCCCTCCGTTTGTAAAAAGGTTAAAAAATCTAGCAGGTCTGATTCATATTCTCGCACTGTATGAACAGAGAAGTTCTTTTCAACTTGGATGTAAAGCATGAACTGTTCGAGTGCATCTTGGGACGAAACTAACACAGAAAGATTCACCACCAATAATTTATTAATAATTTTCTTAAATGACTGACACTTGTAATATAACGGATATACAATCCTTTGTCATCTCTTACAAGTTTGTATCGTTTTCCTGATCATTAATAAACATACATATTGACACTAAACCTATCTTCATAATATAGCAAGTGTAAATAGTTATATTTTGAGAAAAACTCCATACAAAATAATAAAATACGTCTAATTAAGCATTTTGTCTACAAAAAGAAAAAGCCTCTAAGAGTATAACAACTTTTAGAGGCTTTTGGCAATTAAATTGTTTGTGAATTCACAAAATTTCGAATTGTGCTTATTGCGCGTGTTGCATGCATTTCCGCACGCTCTGGCTTAGAACGACGACCAGGTGGTAAGTCAGGGAAGATGCCGAAGTTTACATTCATAGGCTGGAAGTTTTTCGACTGTGCTTCTGTTATATAACGCGCCATGCTACCTAATGCCGTTTCGAATGGGAAAATAATCGGCTCTTGTCCTAAGGCTAAACGAGCTGCATTTATTCCTGCAATTAATCCACTACCTGCTGATTCAACATAGCCTTCTACACCAGTCATCTGACCTGCAAAGAAAATATTCTTTTGCTCACGAAGTTGATATGTTTTTTCTAAAACTTTCGGTGAATTAATGAAGGTGTTTCTGTGCATGACGCCATAGCGAACAATTTCTACATTCTCTAACCCAGGAATGAGCTGTAACACTTCCTTTTGTGGCCCCCATTTTAAATGCGTTTGGAAGCCTACAATGTTGTAAAGCGTGCCTGCTGCATCGTCTTGACGAAGTTGAACAACTGCATATGGACGTTTTCCTGTTTTAGGATCCTCAAGACCCACTGGCTTCATCGGACCAAATAACATAGTTTTCTCTCCACGAGCTGCCATGACTTCAATTGGCATACAACCTTCAAAGTAAATTTCTTTTTCAAATTCCTTCAATGGTACAACTTCAGCTTCGATTAATGCTTGACGGAAACGATCGAATTCTTCCTTTGTCATAGGACAGTTTAAATAAGCCGCTTCCCCTTTATCATAACGAGATTTTAAATAAACTTTATTCATATCAATACTATCTTTTTCGATAATAGGAGCTGCTGCATCGTAAAAGTATAAATAATCTAAACCCGTTAAACCTTGAATTTTTTCAGCTAAAGCTTTTGAAGTTAATGGTCCTGTTGCAATAACTGTAATACCTTCTGGAATTTCTGTGACTTCTTCATGAATAACCTCCACAAGTGGATGGTTTTTCACAGTTTCAGTTACATACCCTGCAAATTCGTGACGATCTACTGCTAAGGCACCTCCAGCAGGTACTGAACATTGGTCTGCTGCCTTTAAGATAACAGAATCTAACATACGCATTTCTTCTTTTATAACGCCTACAGCATTTGTTAACCCGTTTGCCCGCAATGAGTTAGAACAAACAAGCTCAGCAAATTTATCAGTATGGTGCGCTGGTGTCTGCTTTACTGGACGCATTTCATAAAGTTTAACTTTTATACCCCGCTTAGCAATTTGCCAAGCTGCCTCACTACCTGCCAGCCCTGCTCCAATTACATTTACTACTTGTTCAGTCATGTTTCTTACCATCTTCCTATTATTGAGTTGGTGCTTCTTCATAGTCACACTTCGTACATTGAATTTGCACACCTTTTTTTATCTTTTTCTCTACTAATAATGCACTACATTTTGGACATGGTCTATTAATCGGCTTGTCCCATGAGACAAATTCACATTCAGGATACTGATTGCAACCATAGAATAGACGCTTTGTTTTACTTTTTCGCTCCACAATTTCGCCCGTTTCACAGGAAGGACATTTCACACCAATAGGCTTCATAATCGCTTTTGTATTTCTACAATCCGGGAAATTAGAACAAGCCATAAATTTGCCATATCGTCCAAGCTTAAAGACCATTGGAGATCCACAAAGCTCACAGTCTTCTCCTGCAGGCTCATCTTTAATGACAACCTTTTCCATAGCTTCATCCGCATGTTTTACATGGACTTCAAAGTCTTTGTAAAATTCCTCCACAACTTTTTTCCATTGTCGATTGCCTTCTTCAATATCATCTAAATCTTGTTCCATTTGTGCTGTGAATTCGATGTTTATGATATCTGGGAAAAATTCTAGTACGAGTTGGTGTACGATCTCTCCTAGCTCTGTTGGCATAAAGCGTTTAGCATCTAATACAACATAGCCACGGCGCTGAATTGTATCGAGGGTCGGTGCATATGTGGACGGGCGCCCAATTCCTAGTTCTTCCATTGTTTTAACAAGTCGCGCCTCAGAATAACGTGGTGGTGGCTGTGTAAAATGTTGTTTAGGCTCGATTTCAAGCGATTTTACTTGATCACCAATTTCCATCTCAGGTAAAAGTTTTGTCGTCTCTTCAGTTTGATCATCAGTACCTTCAATATATAGTTTCATAAAGCCTGCGAATTTAACTTGTGAGCCATTTGCACGGAATAAAACATCACCATTTTGAAGATCTACAGCTACAGTATCAAGTACTGCCGGTGCCATTTGACTCGCAATAAAGCGCTCCCAAATTAAGCGATATAAGCGTAACTGATCACGGCTAAGTACCGCCTTTAATTCATCTGGTGTCCGCATTGTACTTGTTGGACGTATTGCTTCGTGCGCATCCTGTGCATTTGAAGCTTTCTTTGTTTGTTTTATTTCTGTTGCAATGTATTCTTTTCCATATTTACCCTCAATGTACGTAACCGCTTCTGCTTTTGCCGTATCAGAAATACGTGTGGAATCGGTACGCATATAAGTAATTAACCCGACTGTCCCCTCTTTTTTTCCAATATCTATACCTTCGTATAATTGCTGAGCTAGCATCATGGTCTTCTTAGCACGGAAATTTAATTTTCGTGCAGCTTCTTGCTGTAAAGATGATGTTGTAAAGGCTGGTGCAGCATTACGCTTACGTTCCTTTTTCGTTACATTGACAACATCAAAGTTTGTTCCTTTAACATCTTTTAAGATTGCCTTTACTTGTGCTTCATTTGTTAATTTTATTTTGTCTTTACCATTTCCATAGTAAAGGGCATCAAATGATTTTTTTCCCTTTTCAAACGTTCCTTCAATTGTCCAATATTCTTCAGGTTGGAAGTTTTTAATTTCATTTTCACGATCAATGATCATTCGTAGTGCTACAGATTGTACCCGACCCGCTGATAAACCTTTTTTTACCTTTTTCCATAGAATTGGGCTAATGTTATAGCCAACAAGTCGATCCAATATACGTCTTGTTTGCTGCGCATCTACTAAATCCATGTTAATTGGACGTGGGTTTTTAAAAGACTCTATAATTGCATCTTTAGTAATTTCATTAAATACAACACGACAATCTGAGTGAATATCAATATTTAATGCAGTCGCAAGGTGCCAAGCAATTGCTTCTCCCTCGCGGTCTGGATCGGCCGCTAGATAAACTTTCTTTACTTTTTTAGCAGCAGACTTTAATTCCTGTAACACAGGTCCTTTACCACGTATCGTAATATATTTAGGCTCGAAATTATTTTCCGCGCTAACGCCCATCTGACTACGTGGAAGATCCCGTACGTGTCCAACCGACGCTTTCACTTTATATTTCTTTCCTAAATACCGTTCAATTGTTTTTGCTTTTGCTGGTGATTCTACAATCACTAAATAATCCGCCATCTATGTCTCCCCCTTAGCGAGGTCTATTACTAATTTTTTAAGTTACCTGTTGCAAAATGTATAACAGATTTTAAGATAATGCAACTTTTTTTCAATTTTTGTTAGAAAAGAGGTCTAATGTTTCAATGATTTGATGACCATTCACTATGGGAATTGCTCCTTCAAAAAGCAATTGATTTGTCCCTTTTGATTGCGTTGCGTCTATAGGTCCTGGCACCACAAACACATCTTTTCCTTGCTCTAATGCAAGCTCTGTTGTAATAAGCGTGCCACTTTTTAATGCCGCTTCTGTCACAACTAATGCTTGAGATAAACCACTAATGATTCGGTTACGCATTGGGAAATGCCATTTTTCAGGCTTCATATAAGGAGGATATTCTGTCATTAATAACTGGTTCTCTGCCATTTGCGTAGCAAGAATGCGGTTTTCTGATGGATAGAGATAATTAAAACCATGTCCAAGCACAGCTATTGTATGACCGCCCATATCGATAGTCGCCCTATGTGCCATTGTATCTGCACCTCTTGCAAGCCCACTAACAACCGTATAATCACGTTGAATAAGCGGCGGGACAATTAAGTCTATCGCTCTTTTTGAATACGCTGTCGCCTTCCTAGAGCCTATAATAGCTATCTGTTTTTTGTTTGTTAACAGGGAATATTGACCTTTCACATACAATACAGTAGGTGGACTTGATATTTCAAATAATTGCGCCGGGAAATAGGGATGATAAAACGGGATGGGGAAAATATTAGCCCGTGCATAGGCCTCTTCAAACGGTGTTGTCATAATTTGTCGAAAGCGCTGAGAAAGTTGATGTGCTTTTTTTGCCGATATTTGTAAAACTTTTGCGAGGTCGTCATAATGAATGTCTTCAAAAGAGCTTAAAATATTCACAGGGGACAACAATTGCTGAAGTTTCTGTAGTGGTAATGGGTACACATAATGTAAGGCTAGTAATCTCTGCGTATCTACTGCGAGAATCATTCAATAAACCTCCCTTTATAATAGAAGAAATTAAATGACCGCATGATAATTTTCAACACAACATTGCATTATTATTTATAACATCTGCCACAAAATTGTTGATTTCTTCATAAGTAAGTAGGTAATTGTTGAATGAAGTATGATAAACAGTGTATAAATAATGAAAAAGATGTAGCCGTAATGGCTACATCTTCCATTTTAATGGGTTTTACACTTTTCGTATAGCCCTTTTTCTTTAATTACTTTAATCAATGTTTCACCAATTACAGAAGGTGTTTCTGCAACTTCAATACCAGCTTCGTTCATTGCTTTAATTTTCTCAGCTGCTGTTCCTTTACCACCAGAAATGATAGCACCAGCGTGACCCATACGTTTGCCAGGAGGTGCAGTTTGTCCACCAATAAAGCCTACAACAGGTTTTGTCATATTTGCCTTAATCCATGCCGCTGCTTCTTCCTCAGCTGTACCACCGATTTCACCAATCATAACAACTGCGTATGTTTCTGGATCATTATTAAAGGCTTCAAGTACATCAATGAAGTTTGTACCGTTGACAGGGTCTCCACCAATACCTACTGCAGTTGTTTGACCAATTCCAGCTTGTGTTAATTGGTGTACTGCTTCATATGTTAATGTACCAGAACGAGAAACTACTCCTACATGGCCTTTTGTATGAATATAACCAGGCATGATACCAATTTTACATTCATCAGCTGTAATAACACCTGGACAGTTTGGACCTACTAGGCGAGTGTTTTTGCCTTCCATATAACGTTTAACCTTAACCATATCAAGGACAGGAATATGCTCTGTGATACAGATTGTTAATTCTAATTCAGCATCAACAGCTTCTAAAATTGCATCTGCCGCAAATGGTGCAGGTACATAGATAACTGAAGTTGTAGCACCTGTTGCAGCTACAGCTTCTGCTACTGTATTGAAAACAGGAACTCCCTCGATTTCAAGTCCACCTTTACCTGGTGTTACACCTGCTACGATTTTAGTACCATACTCAAGCATTTGCTTCGTATGGAAAAGAGCTGTTTCGCCCGTAATCCCTTGTACAATTACCTTCGTATCTTTGTTAATAAATACAGCCATTGTTCTCCCTGCCTTCCTTAGCCTACTAGTCCCACAATTTTTTGTGCACCGTCAGCCATTGAATCCGCTGCAACGATGTTTAAACCAGATGCATTTAAAATTTCTTTTCCAAGTTCAACATTTGTACCTTCTAAGCGTACAACTAATGGCACAGCTAAACCAATCTCTTTAGCAGCCGTTACAACACCCTCAGCAATAATGTTACACTTCATAATTCCACCAAAGATGTTTACGAAAATGCCTTTTACGTTTGGATCAGAAAGGATAATTTTGAAAGCCTCTGTTACTTTTTCAGCTGTTGCACCGCCCCCTACATCTAGGAAGTTAGCAGGGCTTCCGCCATAATAACTAATTGTATCCATCGTTGCCATTGCAAGACCAGCACCGTTAACCATACAGCCAATATTTCCATCTAATGAAATATAGCTTAGGTCATATTTCGAAGCTTCGATTTCTTTTGCATCTTCTTCGTCAAAATCGCGTAATTCGACAATATCCTTATGTCGATATAATGCATTGGCATCAAAATTGAATTTAGCATCTAATGCTACTACTTCGCCTTGTCCAGTTACAACAAGTGGATTAATTTCTACAATTGATGCATCTTTGTCGATAAATGCTTGATATAAGCCTAACATTAATTTAACAGCTTTCCCTACAAGGTTTGCTGGAATATTCATATTAAACGCCATACGACGTGCTTGGAAGCTTGTTAATCCAACTACAGGATCCACAACTTCTTTGAAGATTTTTTCTGGATTTGTTTCTGCTACTTCTTCAATATCCATACCGCCTTCTTCAGATCCCATCACTGTTACACGAGATGTGGCACGGTCTAATACTAGACTTAAATAGTATTCTTTTTGGATATCAGAACCCTCTTCAATATACAAACGTTTTACTTCTTTTCCTTCTGGACCTGTTTGATGAGTCACTAAAATTTTTCCTAATAACTCTTTTGCGTATGTGCGCACCTCGTCAAGGTTTTTAGCGATTTTGACACCGCCTGCTTTACCGCGTCCACCTGCATGGATTTGCGCCTTGACTACTGTTACGTTTGAGCCAAGTTCCTTCGCTACTTTTACTGCTTCATCAGGGGAAAAAGCAACTTTTCCGTTTGGTACAGCTACACCATATTTTCTCAGAATCTCTTTCCCTTGATATTCATGGATATTCATAATACATCCTCCCATCAAACATTTGCATAGAATTGTTTTACTAACATAGACTATTCTAACGAAAGATTCTGATAAAGTCTACACTTTGTCTTTAGTTCGAATTTTCTCTCTTATTATGACGCTTTTTTCTATTTTGTGTACTAAAACAGCTTGTAAAAATAATCAGAATAATTCATTTTTTCTATATTTTTGCGCATGTTGTTGATCCAAACGATAAATAAATGCGAAAACCTCTGCTACTGCCTGATATAATTCTTCAGGAATAGACTCATTTAAATCTAATTGACCAAGTAACTGCACAAGGTTAGGATCCTCATAAATCGGCACATTATGCTCATTTGCTCTTGCCAAAATGTTCTCGGCAATTTTCCCTTTTCCCTTTGCTACAACAGTGGGACTATCAAATTGACCAAGCTTATACGTAAGCGCAATTGCCTCTTTTCGAGTAAGTTTTTCTTCGCTCATACGCGGATATCCACCCCACTCTGCTCCTCTCGCTGTTCTACTACAGGACCTACTTTTTCCGTTTGCCCTTTATCAAATTGTTTAATAAACACACCTGAAAGTTGATAATTTTTTTCAGCCAGTCCAATTTTTAAAGCAGCCTTCAACGGTTCAGCAAGTGATTGAATTTCCGAATTTTCATTAAAGACCGTTACTGTGACAACTCTATTTTGAACCTGCATATCAATCACTGTTTCTTGCATAGATGCCATTTGTAAATAAAATAATACGCGTGCATAGTTAGCATCAATTTTGCCATTATCTTTCATGCGACCATTCCATTGTAAGGTTGCATCCATCTTCTTACCAAAAAATTCAAGTGGAACTTGCATGATGAGCTGATGTTGATGACCATTTTCTCCTGAAGATAACTGCATTCCATTCATACGCGTCATAAGCATCTCTGCCGCTTCCTTCATTTGAGGTGGTATATTAGTTTCCTGCAATAATGTATGGAGCTGTGGCTTTAGCTGATGCGCAATCATGTGTAAATCAGCCGACTTGCTTCCGAGTGTAGCCTCGTAGCTAATTCCTAAATTTTTCAACACCGTTTTAAGTGCATGTTCCATCGCTTTACTATCCATTGAATTTTGTACTAGTGCTTCTGCTTGTGTCACAACTTGCTGTATAAATGGTTGCGAAGAATCAATACTATTTTTCACCAGATTGCGCATGAGTGCCTCAGTCTGTGAAGGAGAATTGGCCTCTTGTTTAAATAAGGATAACAAATGATCTTTCATCGAAAGTGTGTGGGCATCCTGTGTAAATAAACGATCAGCTGTATTTTGAGTAAAAGCTTTTAATAACTGATCCTGCATTTGTTTAGCAAAAACATCTAGCGTTTGTTTTGATACTGGTAGCTGATTGAAACGATCCACCAGCTGATTGATTTGCTGTTTTTGCTCATTCGTTAATAAATTTTGACTTTCGGTCCATGATTTAAGCTGTTCCACCAGTTGTCTAGCATTTTCTGGCTTTGTAGCAAGAATGGTTTGAATAACTTGACCAGCTTGCTGTATTGGCTGAAAGGCTTTTGCTTCATTCATTTTTGACCAGTTTTGCAATGTAGCCTGCTGGGGGAGAATCCCCGACTCTTTTAGCATTGATAAAGCTTGCATTTTTTCATTCATTGTCGCAGCACTATTCGTTAAACTTTGTAAAAGCCTTGCAAGCACTGCACTACCTGTTTCTACTTCAAAGGGCTTGGCAATCGCTTGTACTTGTTGCATTAAATTTTGCCTCAATGACTCAGATAGGGTTGTATCCTTCGCTAAAAGCTGAGCAAAGTTATCCATGATAGCGGTCATACCAGATGTCTTTTGACCACTCATCAATGCTTGAAACACATCGTTTATCATAGGCATTTTAAGCTCTATCATTTTTTGAATTGTTTGTAGAGCATCTACTTTTGATATACCCTCTGGCAATGCCTTTAACCACATTTCAGCTTGCAGCATTTGTTCTTTAGAAATGGGTAGCTGCGCTTTCATAAAATGCCCTAATAATTGCTGCATCTCTGCAGATTTGGGCAAATTCATGGATTCTAATAACTGATTAATTTGCTGACTTGGTGTAGATGCCTGCGCCATCGGTCCAGTCACTATTTTCAATTCCGTTTGTGGATTTGTCCCTGTTACCTGAAAGAAATGGGCATCCCCAGCTTTTAACGGCACTTCTAATTTAGCTATAAATTTTTGATTACCTACTTGTATTTCTGCCATTTGATCTGGATATAATTGCTTAATTGTTCCATGAAATACTTGTCCTTGTTTTAAAGCAAGTGGTTGATTTGTCGAAGTCATTGCATTTTGCTGCATCTGAATTGGATTAAATGATGTGGCTGTCATATACATACTCCTTTCATCAATTACTCCTTCGTGTAATTGTCTACCGTTTTTTAGCTTTATGAAAACATAGATTTTATTGGTTCAAATGATTTACGATGGTGAATAGTCGGTCCAAATTCTTCTAACGCTTTTAAATGTTGCTTAGTCCCATACCCTGCATGCTGCGCAAAGCCATACATTGGAAATTCCTCGTCTAATTGCTCCATATACTCATCCCGTGCCGTTTTAGCTAAAATGGATGCAGCTGCTATCGCTAAGCTCTTAGCATCTCCTTTTATAATCGAATCTTGAGGAATTGTAATAGGTAATGTCATAGCATCTACTAAAACAACATTCGGCTTCGTTGACAATGATTCAACACTTACCTTCATAGATTGTTTTGTTGCCTCATATATATTCAGTTCATCAATTTGTTGGGCAGATTGAAAATGAATAAAATAGCTTATGGCATGCTCTTTAATTAATGTAGCAAAGCCGTTTCGTTTATCCTTCGATAATTGCTTTGAGTCATTCAGACCAACAAGTGCCTCACAATTTGTCGGTAAAATTACTGCTGCCGTTACGACTGGTCCTGCTAATGGTCCTCTTCCTGCTTCATCTACACCCGCAATAAATGTATCTGTTCCCCCATAGCTTAAATCGAATGTAACTTTTTTTTGATGATCTCGCAGTAATTGATGTTTTTTATCTTGTCTCTTTTGCCAAGTTAGCCATGCCTTTTGTACACCTGCTCTTTCATCGGCTGCAACTTCTTTCATCCAATCTTGCCATTCCTCAGCAGCTTTCAATGCAGTTGTAATTTCCTTAATCGTTTTCATTGTGTACTCCTTCTTGCTTCTATTCATTCAAACTATATCATGTTCAGTTATTATGTAGTCTCTTTAACTTGAAAACTATTTTCCTCTCTATAGTCATTATCGGTTAAAAAATGTATTCCTAAAAGAAAAACTGTCACAAAAGAACGTGTGACAGTTTTAAATACTTATAATTGTTCAGTTTCCTTTTCTAACTGTTCATCCACAAAATCAAAGGTAAGTTTACCTAATTGTAATCCACGGATATCTCGAACAATTAGTTGAGCTACTTGATCATAATCTATTTCTCCACCAGGACCAAATACACGACGCAGCTTACCAATATGGTCAAAAGTATCCACTAACTCCTCATGGATAAACTCAAGACCGTAACGCTCTTCCATACGCTTTGGGTAATGATTAGATAAGAAGCGTAATCCATAGACAGCTAGGTCTTCCATATTTGTAATAGTATCCTTAATAGCACCAGTTAAAGCTAATTTAAAGCCTACTTCTTGATCCTCAAACTTTGGCCATAAAATACCTGGTGTATCCAATAGTTCAAGCTCTTTACCAACTTTGATCCATTGCTGTGCCTTTGTCACACCTGGTGTATTGCCTGTTTTAGCGATATTTTTTTTCGCTAATCGATTTATCAATGTTGATTTTCCCACGTTTGGAATACCCACAATCATGGCACGAATAGCTCTAGGCTTCATTCCTCTTGCTTTCATGCGATCAAATTTTTCTTTTAAAATATCTTGTGCCGCTTTTGTGACTTGCTGTAAGCCCTTGCCCTCAAGTGAGTTAATGGCTACTGCTTTATGGCCACGCTTTGCAAAATACTCTACCCATTTCCGTGTTTCTTGTTCATCTGCCATATCCGCTTTATTTAAGATCAAAAGACGAGGTTTTTGGTTAATGACTTCGTCAATCATCGGATTACGTGAGGATAGCGGTAAACGTGCATCTATTAATTCAAAGATAATATCGACAAGCTTTAATTTTTCAGTTACTTCACGTCGGGCTTTAGCCATATGCCCTGGAAACCATTGTATCGTCACAGCTATACCTCCTAAACTAAAAGAAAAAGGGAGTGATTATGCTCTCCCTTTCTTACATTACTTTACAATTTTTATATCACTAAATGGCCAGAAAATCAGACTAGTATTACCGATAATTTCTTTTTGGTTAACAAGGCCAATATGTCGACTGTCTTTACTATATCGACGATTATCTCCCATAACAAAGATATACCCCTCAGGAATGGTATTGCTATCCAAGGAAACATCAATGTCATTTAAGGTGAAATCTTCTGTTAAAGTCCCCTCTGTGATTTGTGCTTTATAGGCATCTAAATAGGGTTCTTCAATTGGCTCACCATTTATATACAATTGATCATCCTTATACTCTAATGTATCTCCTGGCAATCCAATTACACGCTTTATGTAATTTTTTTGTTCAGGTGCATGAAATACAACGATATCAAAACGTTTAGGCTCACCTATTTTATAACCAATTTTATTCACAATCATTCGGTCGCCATCTTCAAGGGTTGGCATCATGGACTCTCCATCAACTGCAATGGGTGTAAATAAAAAATATCGAATAACTGCAGCAATCGCAAATGCAATTAATAGTGCTTTTGTCCATTCCCATAATTCATTTTTTTCTTTCACTTGTTTTTCCATTGAGAATTGCCCCCTTGTCTAACACCATTTTAGATGATAGTGAATAAAGATGACAAGCAAAAAGAAAAGAGGCTTGAACACAAGCCCCTCACTTTTAAGTCATAATTATCGAATTTCTTTAATACGAGCAGCTTTACCACGTAGGTTACGTAGGTAGTAAAGTTTAGCACGACGTACTTTACCACGACGTACAACTTCTAAGTTAGCGATTTTTGGTGTGTGTACAGGGAA
>Ga0213823_1000286_pt1 | contig 48911 bp, 40 predicted proteins | sample MC6MC0907MG_FD_179887 | JGI IMG/M metagenome (GOLD analysis project Ga0213823, IMG submission 179887) | Enriched soil aggregate microbial communities from Iowa State University, Ames, United States - MC6-MC0907-MG | ecosystem: Environmental > Terrestrial > Soil > Unclassified | place: USA: Iowa...
CGCAGTCGGTATGACCGACCCACATGGGTTACAGGGGAGTGCACGCACATAGGTAACAGTCTTTAACTGGCTCTGGCTCTGGCTCTGGCTCTGGCTCTGGCTTTGGCTCTGGCTTTTGCTTTTGCTTTTGCTTCTAAGCGCGCAATAGTCCAGACGACATAGATTGCGACTTCAGGAGGCCGAGTGGAGGTCTTGCGGAGGGAGGTGACGGGCAGGATGCCCGGCAAGCGCTTCGGCCCATGGATGGGCCGTGGGCGCGGTCCTCCCGGGAGCAAGGCCGGAGGGAGGGAACCCCGGAGCGCAGCGTAGGGGCCGGATGATGGGAGCGGGCGGTTTTGGTTACTTTGGCCAAGACCAAAGTAACCCGCCGTAAGGGCGGAAAGGTGACTCAGCGCCTCCATCGCGAACGGATATGCTCGCAAAGCCAAAAGCCAAAAGCCAAAAGCCAAAAGCCAAAAGCCAAAAGCCAAAAGCTCATGTGGTGGTTCTGATGAGGGGGAGCAGATCCATTGGCTGTGGCGACGCTCACTCACCTTTCCGCCCTTACGGCGGGTCACTTTTTGGCAAACGCCCCAAAAAGTAACCAAAAAAGGCTGGCTCCTATCATCCGGCCCCTACGCTGCGCTTCGGGGTTCCCTCGCTCCGGCCTTGCTCCCGGGAGGACCGCGCCCACGGCCCATCCATGGGCCGAAGCGCTTGCCGGGCATCCTGCCCGTCACCTCCCTCCGCAAGACCTCCGCTCGGCCTCCTGAAGTCGCAATCTGTGTCGTCTGGGCTATTGCGCGCTTAAAAGCAGAAGCACGGCAACAGCGACAGCACGGCAACGGCAGTGGCTGGGGGCGTTGTTGGTTTCAGAGGCGGGCCGTGCTCACGGTGATATAGCCTTTGTCCACCAGTGCAATGCGGATCACCGTCTCATCCGCCTGCGCTTTGTGCTTTTGCTTGATACAGACGCCGTCAACCGCCACCGCACGCATGCGGTGGGCGATGGCGCGGCCGTAGGCGTCGAAGAACACCTCGCTGGCCAGCAACTCGATGCGCTCGATCAGCTGCCGTGTTCGCTCGTCGGTGGCACAGAAGAACAACACCCCCGACAGGTGCGGGTCTTCATCCGGGTTGTTGACCTCATGGGCCAACAGCTCGCGCAGGGTGCTGCGCAGCTCGGCGGTAATGTGGGCGTGTGGATGCATAGGGCAGCTTCCTCTGATCGCAAGTGCCGATGATGTTTTCGCCGGGCGAGCGCGACAAGTAGGGCGTTTCCGAGAGGATGGGTAGGAATTTTCTGAAGATACAGAATGGATGCCGTGGATTTATTGATGCTGCACAATTACGCATCTGATTGCGCGAGTACCGAGGACATCGATGAACAGCCATTTTCAAGCCGTCGACCTGCAAAAGGCCTACCGCCTGCTCAACCACGGGCCGACCGTGCTGGTGTCGGCCAGCCACCAAGGCGTGGACAACGTCATGGCCGCCGCCTGGGCCTGCGCGCTGGACTTCGACCCACCCAAGGTCACCGTGGTGCTGGACAAGATCGCCCGCACCCGGCAATTGATCGAAGGCAGTGGCTGGTTCGTGATCCAGGTACCGACCGCCGCCCAAGCGCAACTGACCCATCAGGTCGGTACCCGCAGCCTCTTTGATCACCCCGACAAGCTAGCCAGCATCGGCGTTGAACTGGAACGCGTCGAAGGGCATGCAGCGCCGCTGGTCAAAGGCTGCTCGGCCTGGTTGATGTGCCGCGTGATCGACGAGCCGCACAACCAGAGCACCTATGACCTGTTCATCGGCGAAGTGGTGGCCGCCTGGGCCGATGACCGGGTGTTCCGTGACGGGCACTGGGCCTATGAGCAGGCCGACCCGCAGTGGCGCAGCCTGCACTATGTGGCGGGTGGGCACTTCTATGCCATCGGTGAACCGGTGGTGGTAAGGCAGCAGGATTGATGTAGACAGTGCTGCTCCATTCGCGGATACAACACCGGCCTGTAGGAGCGGGTTTACCCGCGAATGGGCCGCACAGCGGCCCCTCGCACCATCAACCCATGACCTCCTGCTTGAACCGCAACCGCCAACCATGCAGCAACGGTTCGGTATACCCGCTCGGCTGCTCACGCCCCTTGAACACCAGCTCCCGCGCCGCGCAGAAGGCATGCGACCCTGCAAAGTCAGCAGCCATCGGCCGATACGCCGCATCGCCGGCATTCTGCTGATCGACCACCTTGGCCATCCGCTGCAGCGTCGCCTCCACCTGTTCGGCGCCAACCACGCCATGGTGCAGCCAGTTGGCAATATGCTGGGCCGAGATGCGCAGGGTGGCGCGGTCTTCCATCAGGCCCACATCATGGATGTCCGGCACTTTGGAACAGCCCACACCTTGCTCGACCCAACGCACCACATAGCCCAGGATGCCTTGGCAGTTGTTCTCCAGTTCGGCCTGGATGTCCTCTGCGCGCCATGGCCTGTCGGGGCTGACCGGAATACTCAGCAGGTCGCGCAGCAACGGCGCGTGCTCGCGGGCCAGGTCGGCCTGTTCCAGTTGCTGTTGCACCGCCGCCACATCGACCTGGTGATAATGCAGGGCATGCAGGGTCGCGGCAGTGGGTGAGGGCACCCAGGCGGTATTGGCGCCAGCGCGAGGCTGGGCGATTTTCTGCTCGAGCATCGCCGCCATCAAGTCGGGCATCGCCCACATGCCTTTGCCGATCTGCGCCTTGCCGCGCAGGCCGCAGGCCAGGCCAACCAGAACGTTGCTGCGCTCATAGGCCTGGATCCAGGCGCTGCCTTTCATGTCGCCTTTGCGCAGCATGGCGCCGGCCTCCATGGCTGTGTGCATCTCGTCGCCGGTGCGGTCGAGGAAACCCGTGTTGATGAACACCACCCGCGCCGCCGCGCTGGCGATGCAGGCTTTGAGGTTGACGCTGGTGCGCCGTTCCTCGTCCATGATGCCCATCTTCAGCGTATTACGTGGTACGCCAAGCAAGTCTTCGACACGGCTGAACAGCTGATCGGCGAAGGCGACTTCGGCCGGCCCGTGCATCTTTGGTTTGACGATGTACAGGCTGCCCTCGCGGGAGTTGCCGCGGCGCTTGAGGTCGTGCAGGCCGATCAGGCTGGTCACCACCGCGTCGAGGATGCCCTCGGGAATCTCGCGGCCGTCTCGGTCATGGATCGCCGGGTTGGTCATCAGGTGGCCGACATTGCGGATGAACAGCAGCGAACGGCCCGGCAGGCTCAGCGGCTTGCCGTCTGCCCCTTGGTACTCGCGGTCTTTTGACAATGCGCGGGTGAAGGTCTTGCCACCCTTGCTGACCTGCTCGCTCAGGTCGCCTTTCATCAGGCCCAGCCAGTTGCGGTAGACGTTGACCTTGTCCTCGGCGTCCACAGCTGCCACCGAGTCCTCGCAGTCGATGATGGTGGTCAGCGCAGACTCCACAAGGATGTCCTTGACCCCAGCGAGGTCAGCCTCGCCGATGGTGCTGCTCGGGTCGATCTGAATGTCCAGGTGCAGACGGTGGTGTTGCAGGACGATCGCCGAAGGCTTGCCCGGCTCGCCCTGATAACCGCGCAGTTGGCTGGCCTGCTTGAGGCCAACCTGGCGGCCATCTTTCAAGGTGACCAGCAGCGCGCCTTGGCTGATTGCGTAAGCCGTTGCCTCGCTATGCGAGGCGCCTTCGAGCGGCGTGGCCTGGTCGAGCAGGCTTCGGCCGAAGGCAATGACCCGTGCACCCCGCGTGGGGTTGTAACGCTCGCCCCGCTCGGCGCCGTCGCTGTCGGCAATCGCATCGGTGCCGTACAGCGCGTCATACAGCGAACCCCAGCGGGCGTTGGCGGCGTTGAGGGCATAGCGGGCGTTGCTCAGTGGTACTACCAGCTGGGGGCCGGCTTGCTCGGCGATTTCGCGGTCAACGTGGGTGGTGGTGATGCTGACCCTCTCGGGGCTTTCGACAAGGTAGCCAATGCCGCGCAAGAACGACTGGTACGCCGCCATGTCCGTGATCGGGCCTGGGTGTTGGCGGTGCCAGGTGTCCAGTTCGGTTTGCAGGCGGTCGCGTTCGGCGAGCAGTTCGCGGTTGCGCGGCGCGAGGTCGTGGACCAGGGTGCTGAAGCCCTGCCAGAACGCGGTGGCGTCGATGCCGGTGCCGGGGAGGACTTCGTCCTCGATGAAGCGCTGCAGGAGGGGGGCGACCTGGAGATGATTGGGCATGGTAGTTCTGCTCTTATTCATACTTGGAGAAATCCGTTGTGGGTGATGGCCTCTGGCGGGTAAACCCGCTACAGGTGCAGCGTCGGGCCTGAGAAGCGGGTTTTCCGACTACAGCGCCCCGGCTCCCGCTTTGGCCACCTGGGCATCTTGTTCGGGCTTGACCCCGGAAACGCCGATGGCACCCACCACCTGGCCCTCCACCAGCAAGGGCACTCCACCTTCCAGGCTGGTCAGCAGGGGCGCGGTGACGAACGCCGTGCGCCCGCCGTTGACCATCTGCTCGTAGTCGCGCGTTTCCTTGCGCCCAAGCGCTGCGCTGCGGGCCTTTTCCATGGCGATGTAGGCACTGGCCGGCGCGCAGCCATCCATGCGCTCCAGGCCCAGCGGGTGGCCGCCGTCGTCGACCACCGCGATGGTCACGTTCCACTGTTGCGCCTGGGCTTCCTGGCGGGCGGCGGCGAGCAGGCGGGTTACTTCGGCCTGGCCGATCACGGACTTGCTATGCATGGCGGTTCTCCGGGTCAAGGGCAGCTTCGACGATTTCGATCCAGTGGCGCACCGGCGTGCGCCCGGCACCGTCAAGGTGGGTCTGGCAGCCGATGTTGGCGGTGGCAATGACTTGTGGCTTGCCGCTTTCCAGCGCGTTAAGGCGGTTGTCGCGCAGTTGCCGCGACAGCTCGGGCTGGGTCAGCGAGTAGGTCCCGGCCGAGCCGCAGCACAGATGGCCGTCCGGTACCGCAGTCAGGGTGAAGCCCAGGCGGGTCAGCAGGGCTTCAACCTGGCCACCGAGCTTGAGTGCATGCTGCAGGGTGCAGGGGCAATGGAAGGCCAGGCGCTGCTCCGCGCACAGCCCCAGTTGCTCGATGGGTTCGTCACGCAGCACTTGCACCAGGTCACGCGACAACGCGCTGACCCGGGCGGCCTTGGCGGCATAGTGCGGGTCCTTTTCCAGCAGGTGCCCGTAATCGTGTACGAACGCACCGCAGCCGCTGGCGGTCTGCACGATGGCTTCGGCGCCGGCCTCGATGGCCGGCCACCAGGCATCGATGTTGCGTCGGGCACGCTCAAGGCCGCGCGCCTGGGCATTGAGGTGGTAATCCACCGCGCCACAGCAGGCGGCTTCGAACGCAGGTACCACGCTGATCCCCAGCCGGTCGAGCAGGCGCGCGGCGGCGGCGTTGGTGTTGGGCGACAGCGCCGGTTGCACGCAGCCTTCGAGCAGCAGCACCCGACGGGCGTGGCGCACCGCCGGGCGCTCGCCGGGCGCGGCTATCTGCGCCGGCAACTTGCTCTTCAGCGTGGCCGGCAGCAGCGGGCGCAGGGCCTGGCCGGTGCGGGTCAACGCCTTGAACAGCGCCGGGCGCGGCACCACCGTGCGCAGGCCTTGGCGCAGCAGGCGCTGGCCGAGCGGGCGGGGCACCTGCTGCTCGACCACGGCGCGGCCGATGTCCAGCAGGTCATGGTATTTCACCCCGGACGGGCAGGTGGTTTCGCAGTTGCGGCAGGTCAGGCAGCGGTCCAGGTGCAGCTGCGTGCTGGTCGTTACCGGCTCGCCTTCGAGCACCTGTTTGATCAGGTAGATACGCCCACGCGGGCCGTCCAGCTCATCGCCGAGCAGCTGATAGGTGGGGCAGGTGGCCGTGCAGAAGCCGCAGTGCACGCACGAGCGCAGGATACTTTCGGCCTCTTCGGCGCGGGCCAGGCGCTTGGCGGTGTCGCTCAGGTTGGTTTGCATGGCGTGGCCTCACAGGTCCGGGTACAGGCGGCCAGGGTTGAACACACCCTGGGGGTCAAGTTGCTGCTTGAGGGCGCGGTGGTAGCGCAGCAGCCCAGCGGGCAGCGGTGCACTGCTGTCTTCACCTGTGGCGTAACCGGTGACGTGGCCGCCCGCCTTGGCGGCCTGTTCGCGGATCTGCCGTGCGGGGGCAGTCGATTTCAGCCAGCGCTGGGCGCCGCCCCAGTCGATGAGCTGGCGCCCAGGCAGGTCGAGCTCACCGGCGGCAAGCGGCACCGACAAACGCCACAGCGGTTCAGGGCCCTGGAAGAAGGCCAGGCGCTGCTCGCGCAGGTCGCCCCAGAAACGGCTGTCGAGCTCATCGCCGCCCAGGCGCTGGCGGGCCGATTGCACCGAGCCTTCACCGCCTTCCAGGCGCAGGTACAGGGCGTCGCCATCGTGGCAGGCGGCGCTGATCGGCAACGGTTGCTGGCCCCATTCGGCCAGCTCGGCCACGGCGTGATGCCGGTCCATTGGCAGGCGCAGGCTCAGGCACTGGCGTGGACGCGGGAGCACTTTCAATGACACCTCGGTCAGTACACCCAGGCAACCGAAACTGCCCGCCATCAACCGCGACACGTCGTACCCGGCCACGTTCTTCATCACTTCGCCGCCAAACCGCAGCAGCTTGCCGTGGCCGGTAATGACGCGCGTGCCGAGTACGTAATCGCGCACCGACCCCGCCCAGGGCCGACGCGGACCGGACAGCCCAGCCGCGACCATGCCGCCGAGGGTCGCGCCGGCGCCCAGATGCGGCGGCTCGCAGGGCAGCATCTGCCCGGCCTCGAACAATGCCGCCTCGATCTCCACCAGCGGCGTGCCGGCGCGGGCGGTGAGCACCAGCTCGGTCGGGTCGTAGCTGACGATGCCGCGGTGCTTGCGGGTGTCGATGATCTCCCCGCCAATCGGGCGGCCAAGCATGGCTTTGCTGTTGCTGCCCTGGATGCGCAGCGGGGTGTTCTGGTTCAAGGCCTGGTTGACCTGCTCGAGCAGGTCCAGGCTGATGTCGCGGTCCATGCTCATCAGAAGCGCTCCAGCTCAGGGAAGGGCAGTTGCCCGTGGTGCACGTGCATTGCGCCGAACTCGGCGCAGCGGTGCAGGGTGGGGATGTTCTTGCCGGGGTTGAGCAACCCTTGGGGGTCGAACGCCGCCTTGACCGCATGGAACAGGGTGATTTCGTCGCTGTTGAACTGCGCGCACATCTGGTTGATCTTTTCCCGCCCGACACCGTGTTCACCGGTGATGCTGCCGCCCACGGCCACGCACAGTTCCAGGATGCGCCCGCCGATGGCCTCGGCGCGTTCCAGCTCGCCTGGCAGGTTGGCATCGAACAGGATGAGCGGGTGCATGTTGCCGTCGCCGGCATGGAACACGTTGGCCACACGCAGGCCGTATTCCTCGGACAGCTCGCTGATGCCTTTGAGCACCCGTGGCAGCTCGCGCCGCGGGATGGTGCCGTCCATGCAGTAGTAGTCCGGCGAGATCCGCCCCACGGCCGGGAAGGCGTTCTTGCGCCCGGCCCAGAAGCGCACGCGCTCGGCCTCGTCGCAGGCCAGGCGCACTTCGCGGGCGCCGGCTTGCTGCAGCACGGCCGCCACCCGCTCGCAGTCATCCTGCACATCGGCCTCCACGCCATCCAGCTCGCACAGCAGGATGGCCGCTGCGTCTACCGGGTAGCCGGCGTGGATGAAGTCCTCGGCGGCGCGTATCGCCAGGTTGTCCATCATTTCCAGGCCACCGGGGATGATGCCGGCGGCGATGATCTCGGCCACGGCACGGCCGGCGTCCTCCACATTGTCGAAACTGGCCAGCAACACCCGCGCCACCTGGGGTTTGGGCAGCAGCTTGACGGTCACTTCGGTGACGATGCCGAGCATGCCTTCGGAGCCGGTGAACAAGGCCAGCAGGTCGAAACCCGGGCTGTCGAGGGCGTCGCTGCCCAGGGTCAGGTGTTCGCCTTCGACGGTGAGGATCTCGACCTTGAGCAGGTTGTGCACGGTCAGGCCGTATTTCAGGCAATGCACGCCGCCGGCGTTCTCGGCCACGTTGCCTCCGATGGAGCAGGCAATCTGCGAGGAAGGGTCGGGTGCGTAATACAGGCCATGTGGCGCAGCCGCCTGGGAGATCGCCAGGTTGCGAACACCCGGCTGAACCCGCGCGAAACGCCCTTGCGGGTTAACCTCCAGAATGCGGTTGAAGCGTGCCATCACCAGCAGGATGCCCTTGGCCAACGGCAATGCGCCGCCCGACAGCCCGGTACCCGCGCCGCGTGCAACCACCGGCACGCCACGCTGGTGGCACAGCTTCAGCAGGGTCTGCACCTGTTCCAGACGTTCGGGCAGCACCACCAGTAGCGGCACCGTGCGGTAGGCCGAAAGGCCGTCGCATTCGTAAGGTTTGAGGTCTTCAGCGCGGTGCAGGATTTCGAGATCGGGCAGTGACTCGCGCAAGGCCTTTAGCAGGTCAGGCAGGTCTACGGCAGGCAGCGCGCCATCGACCCGTTCGTCGTAGAGAATGTTCATCAGGCTCACTCACCGGCAAATTTTGTTGTTGTGGGTAGACCAGTCACCTTCGCAGCCTGCGCGCGCTGGCGGGTGAGGTCGAGCCGCTCGCGCACTGGTCCTACCAGTTTTTGCGCGATGCACTGGTTATTTGCAGGTTCCGCCAGCTAAATTGGCGCAAGCTGTAGCAGTGGTCCTACCAGTTGGAGTGCGCGCATGGGTGCTGAAGGCAAGGCCAAGATCGCCGATCAGGTGGCAGAGCGGGTCGAGCGGCTGATCGTTGAAGGTGTGCTGAAGGTCGGTCAGGCCTTGCCGTCGGAGCGGCGCCTGGTGGAAAAGCTCGGCTGTTCGCGCTCGGCGCTGCGCGAAGGCCTGCGCATCCTGCGTGGGCGCGGGATCATCGACACTGAGCAGGGGCGCGGCTCGTTCGTGGCCGACCTGACCGGGCAGCAGGCAGGGGCCACGCCCTTGATGCACCTGTTCAGCTCGCAGCCACGCACGTTGTTCGACCTGCTCGAAGTACGTGCCTTGCTGGAGGCCGAATCCGCACGCCTGGCAGCGTTGCGGGCCACCGAGGTCGACCGCCTGCTGATCCGCCGCCGCTACGAAGACATGCTCGCGGCCCACGCTTCGCCAGATGGGCTCGATGCTCGCGAGCATGCGCGGCGCGACCATGCCTTCCACCGCGCGATCAGCGAGGCCTCGCACAACCCGGTGCTGGTGCATACCCTGCAGTCGCTCAGCGACCTGACCTTGAGCACGGTGTTTGCCTCGGTCAACAACCTGTACTGCCGCCCGGCGCAGAAGCGCCAGATCGACCGCCAGCATGCACGGCTTTATCAGGCGGTGATGGAGCAGTTGCCGGAACAGGCGCAGCGGGCGGCGCGCGAACATATCAACGGGATTCGCGACAGTTTGCGCGAGATCGAACAGGAAGAGCAGCGCCTGGTGCGGGCGACGATGCGCATGGATGGGTGGGGGTGAGGCCACCCGTGCCGGCTTCTTCGCGGGGCAAGCCGCTCCCACAAGTACACTGCAAGGCTTGAAGTTGCGCATATCCTGTGGGAGCGGGCTTGCCCCGCGAAAGGGCCAGCGCAAACGCTACTGTGCCAGGTGCCTGATCATCGCCACCGTCAGGTACAACCGCGGCGCGACGCTGCTCAGCTCGATGTATTCATCGTCGCCATGCAACCCCGCCCCGACCACACCCAGCGTTTCCAGCACCGCTGGCTTGTCGCTGCCTGGCACGTAGGCATAACCGGCATCAGTACCGAAGCGCATGGCAATCGGCTCGATCTTGTGGCCGACCTCGCCGTACAGCTGTTGCGCGGTCTGTGCCAATTTCGCCGAAGCGTCATTGCGCGCCAGGGGCGGCCGGCCCTTTTCCACGGTGACGGTGGTTTGGGTGTCTGCCACCAGCTGCTTTTTCACGATGCGCTGGGCATCAGCCTGCACGCGGTCGGTTTCGGTCAGGTCCGAATAGCGCATGTCGGCTTCGGCCGTGGCCAGTGCCGGGATGATATTGGCTTTCTCACCGGCCTTGGCCAGGGTCCAGTTTACCGTGGTGCCTTTGCCGGCATCACCCAGGTCCTTGAGCTGAAGCAGCTGGTGGGCCAGTTCGGTCAGCGCGTTGCGCCCTTGCTCGGGCGCGGAGCCTGCGTGTGAGGCACGGCCCTTGACCTCAAGCTTGAGGCGGTTGATGCCGTTGGTGGCCACCGTAACGGCGTCCTTGTCCGGCGGCTCGTACGAGAAAACGTAATCATGCTTGCGGGCCAGCTCGGCAATGATCTGCCTGGAGCCGGCCGAGCCCATTTCCTCGTCTGGGTTGAACAGCACCGTAAGCGTGCGGTAGCCCTTGAATTCCTGCTGCTGCAACAGCTTGAGCGCATGCAGGATCATCGCCACACCGCCCTTGGCATCGGCAACGCCCGGGCCGTAGGCGCGCGGGCCGTCAACGCGGAATGGGCGCTTGGCCACGGTGCCGGGCACGAACACGGTGTCGTAGTGGACCATCAGCAGGAAGTCCTTGCTGCCGGAGCCTTTGAAGGTGCCGACGATGTTGTCGCCCACGGAGGGTGTTGCGGGGTGGGTCTGGACGTCGGCGCCCAGTGCCTTGAGGCGTTTGACCAATTCGGCGCTGATTTGCGTAAGGCCAGCTTCGGTGCCGGTGCCGGTATCGACCGAAACCAAGGTCTTGAGGGTTTCAAGGTAGGCCGGTTGTTCGCCCTGAGCCTGTTTGAGCAGGTCCTGGGGAGAGGGATCGGCGGCGGTGGCGTGCGTGCAGGCGATCAGTAGCGCCAGGGCGATGGCGTGGGGAGGGCGGGGCAAAGGCATCGGTTCTTCCTTGTTGTGGTGAACCGTTGAGCCTAGTCCCTGAGCTGTGAGCCTGCAGCGCTAATTGTGGCCCTATCGCGGGCAAGCCCGCTCCTACAGGGGCGGGCTTGCCCGCGATAGGGCCGTAGGGGCATCAATGGTGCGCGACTGGGTCATCCTGGGACAGTATCGCCCGGGCCAGTTCTTCATCACTGGCCTGCAGGCCAGGGTTGTCCTTGCGGGCCTGTTCCAGCGCCGACTCCACATAGGCGCCACGGATCGCACCACCACTGGCGACGAATGCAGAAAGCTCGTCACGGGCGGGGATGATCCGTTTGTCATCCTTGAAGGTCGAGTACAACGAGGCCGAGACACCGGCCGAGGTGGCGACGTCGCCCGCATCGACGCGGGCCAGGGCAGCACCGGCAGGCAGCAGGAGCAGCAGCGCAGGGGCGAGGAATAGGTGGCGCATATCGTGATCTCCAGTAGCGTGAAGCCCAAGGGAATTACCACTCAGTGTTTAAGATGGCGGAACACGGGCGGTAGTTCCCTTGCTGCTGATCAGGCCAACGGGTTTGGGGCAGCCGGCCGCTTCGCGGGCGCACGCCGATAGAGGGGCCGCGGCGTGCTGGGGTCCAGTTCTGTGAGCGTGCTGCCAGCTGCCTTGAACCCGGCGCGCTCGGCCAGGCGCTGGCTGGCCTTGTTGTCGATATCGGTGGTCAGCCACACAGCACTGTCGACGGCGTCCAGCAGAGCGATCAGCGCTTCGCGCATGAGCCCATGGCCGCTGAAGGCCTGGTTTGCCCAGTAGCCCACTTCATATTCGTCATTGCCCGGGCGCAGGCCGATGCAGCCGATCACGGCCTCGCCGCCTGGTTGCAGCACGAAAAAGCGCTTTTCGGCGGCTGGGTCAAGGAACTCGCTGGCGCTCAGTTGCAGGCTTTCGCGTACCTCTTCCAGCGTCCAGTCGGGCTTGGCCCAAGCGAGGAAGGGGGCGTGCAGGGCATAGCTGCCTAGCAAAGCCTGGCGCAGCTGCTCGGCAATCGCCGTATCCGGGCGGATCAGGCGCGTGCGCGGGGTGGACAGGGTGTGGGGCAGAGAAGGGTAGGGCATGGGGGCCATCCTGGCGAGGTTGTTGGGGGATCTAAGCACATTTTGCCGGCGAACTGGTTTGAGTTGACCGGACTTTGCCGGGCGTGATCTGCTCGGCTTCACGGCCAACCAAGGGAAAATGAAGGACCACCATGCCCGAGTACAAACTGCATTGCTTCGCCGAATCCGGCAACGCCTACAAAGCCGCGCTGATGCTCGAACTCACAGGCCAGGACTGGCAACCGGTGTTCGTCGACTTCTTCAACGGCCAGACACGCGAGCAGTCCTGGCGCGACCAGGTCAACGAACAGGGTGAAGTGCCGGTGCTTGAACATGCCGGCGAAACGCTCACCCAGTCCGCGCTGATCCTCGAGTATCTCGCCGAGCGGACCGGCCAGTTCGGCCCGCGCGATGAGCAGGAGAAGCGCGAGATCTGGCGCTGGATGTTGTTCGACAACCATAAGTTCACCGCTTACTACGCGGCGCTACGGTTCATCTTCTGCCTGAAGAACTCTGGCGAAACTCCGGTCACTCAATTCCTTCGCGAACGGGCTACGGCCGCCTACCGCATCGTCAATGCGCACCTGGCCAAGACGCCATACATGGTCGGCGGGCGCCTGACCATCGCCGACCTGTCGCTGGCGGGGTATGTATTCATGCCGGAAGACACCGGTATCGCGCTGGCCGAATTCACCCATATCGAAGCATGGAAAGCGCGCATTCAGGCTCAAACCGGCTGGAAGCATCCGTACGAGTTGATGCCGCGGGCCTGATCACCTTTTTGACTGGATCGAACACGGCTGGGTTAAAACTACCCAGCCGCGTTCTGCTTTGGTGCACAATGGCGTCAAATTGAGTCATCAAGCACATAAAAATCCAATCAAAATGCTTAATTCCGTTCAGTTTGCACACTGTTTCCTGTGCTGCCCGCCCGCTTTTGCGCGGCAGAACATACCGCCCAAAGCGGCCCGCTTATTGCTCTTGCTGCTCCAACTTCAACCCGGAGCACCCGAACAATGAGCTCACCCTCCGAATTCCCGCTGTGCGAGGCGCCACAGCACGCCCGCAAAGGCCTGTTGCCGATCGCCATGGTGCTGTTCAGCTTTACCTTCTTTACCGGGACGATGTTCGCCGGGGGCAAGCTGGGCATGGCCTTCAACTTCGTCGACATGCTATGGATCGCCACCATTGGCAACACGCTGCTGGCACTTTACGCCGCCGCGCTGGCATTCATCGCTTCGCGTAGCGGCCTCAACACCGTGCTGATGGGGCGCTTCTGCTTCGGTGAAGCCGGTAGCCGGCTTTCGGACTTTCTGCTGGGCTTCGCCGAACTGGGCTGGTACGCCTGGGGCACCGCCACCGTGGCGATCGTGCTGGTCAAGCTGCTGGGGTTGGCGGAGGGCTTCACGGTGCCGTTGATGGTGCTGTTCGGGCTTGGCTTCAGCATCACGGCAATCGTCGGCTTCAAGGGGCTGGACCTGCTGTCGCGGGTTTCGGTGCCGCTGATGTTCGCGCTGCTGATCATCTCGATGGTCATAGCCACACGCGACGTGGGTGGGCTGCAACAGCTGGCGGCGCTGGTGCCACACGAAACCATGACCTTCTCGGCGGCGGTGACCATGGTCTTCGGCACCTTCGCCAGCGGCGCCACCCAGGCCACCAACTGGACGCGCCTGTCGCGCAGTGGGCGGGTGGCGGTGACGGCCAGCGTGGTGGCGTTCTTGCTCGGCAACGGGCTGATGGTGGTGGCTGGCGCCTGGTGCGCGATGGTGTACCAGCAGGCCGATATCGTCGAAGTGATGATGCTGCAAGGGCTGTCGTTCGCGGCGGTGGTGATGCTCTGCCTGAACCTGTGGACGATCCAGGGGCCGACCATCTACAACGTCGCCGCCGCGGCCTGCCACCTGCTGCGCAGCGAGCGCCGGCGCACGGCGACGCTGCTGGCAGCCGGCGTGGGTATTGTGCTGGCGATCGGCGGCATGTACGAATTGCTGATCCCGTTCCTGGTGCTGCTCGGCTCGATCATTCCGCCGGTGGGCGGGGTAATCATGGCGGATTTCTGGTACCGCCACCGTGGCAAATACCCGGCGCTGGCCACGGTCAGCCTGCCGCGCTACAACCTGACGGGGCTTTGCGCCTACGCCGTGGGTGCGGTGGCGGCCTACGCCTCGCCTTGGGTGGCGCCCCTGGTGGGCATCGGTGCCTCGGCGCTGTGCTACATCCTGCTGGTTGAACTGACTGGCCGGCGCCGTGCGCTGGGCCAGGCCCGGGCCGAGCCGTGAGCCTGGCGCTTGAGGAAATCCTCCGCCTGCCGGGGCTTGAAGACATGGCCGTGCGGGCCGGCGTGCGCAACCTGCAGCGGCGGGTGCGCTGGCCCTATGTGGCAGAAAACGAAGGCATCGCCGAATGGGTGATGGGCGGCGAGCTGGTGTTCGTCACCGGCATCAACCACCCGCGCGGCGAGGGCAACCTGCTGAGCCTGGTCGAGGATGGCGACGCGGTAGGCATCGCTGGCCTGGTGATCCTCACCGGCGGCAGCTTCATCCAGGGCATCCCAGTGGCGGTGATCGAGCGTGCCGAGCAATTGGGGTTGCCGCTGATCGAGCAGCCCTATGCGCTGAAAATGGTCGTGGTTACCCACCTGATCGGCACGGCGCTGGTGCAGATGGCGCAGGTGCGCCGCTCGCGCAATGACATCCTCGGCCAGCTGCTGACCGGTGACTACCCCAGCCTGGCCATCGCCCGCCAGCGTGCAGCGCATCTGCACCTTGAACTGGACGGGCCGCAGCGCCTGGTGGCGTTGCGCCTGTCGGCGGTGGACGGGTTGTTCGAGCGGCATGGGCTGGCCCAGGGTGAGCGCCTGTGGCAAAGCACCCGGCAGGCGCTGGAAGACCAACTGGAAGCCTGGTGCCGTGGCCACCCTGGGGCGGTGACGGCGCAACTGGCAGGCGACCTGTTCGTCCTGCTGTTGCCGGATACGCCCGGCCTGCGTGCGGCCCTGGCCGGGCTGCACCAGCAGTTGGCCGCAGTGGCGGGGGAGATGGGCCTGTTCATGGGGCTGTCGAGCCCGGCCGAAGATTGCGGCCACTACCGTCAGGCCCTCAACCAGGCACGCCAGGCCCTGGAGGTGGCGCAGAACCTGCGCCCGGCCACCGGCCTGTGCGACTTCAGCGAACTTGGCGTGCTGCGCCTGCTGCAAGGTATCGTCGACCGCTCGCTGATCGACGACTTCGTCACCCAGACCCTTGGCCCGCTTCGCGCACCCGGGCGCAAGCAGCCCAACGCTCTGTTGCACACCCTCGACGCGCTGCTCAAGGAAAACGGCAACGGCCTCAAGGCCGGGCAGCGCCTGGGCGTGCACCGCAACACCATCAATCAACGGATGCAACGCATCGAACAATTGAGCGGGCAGTCCCTCGACGACCCGCTTTTTCGCATGAATGCTGCGGTCGCTATGCTGATATGGCGCATGACCGAAGCCCAAGGCAAGGAGTAACCCATGAACATCATCAACGCACGCCTGCGCGGCAAGGCCGGCCTGTTCCGTATCGAGCTGGACGGTGATCGCATCGCTGCCATTGCGCCCCAGGCGCAAGTGGTTTCGCGCGTCAACCCCGATGACCTGGACGCCCAGCAGAACCTGGTGGTGCCGCCCTTCGTCGAGCCGCACATTCACCTGGACGCCACCCTGACCGCCGGCGAACCGAACTGGAACATGAGCGGCACGCTGTTCGAAGGCATCGAGCGCTGGGCAGAACGCAAGGCGATCACCACCCACGACGACATCAAGACCCGCTCGAAGAAGACCATCGGCATGCTGGTGGAGCACGGCATCCAGCATGTGCGCACCCATGTCGACGTGACCGACCCCAAGCTCACCGCACTCAAGGCAATGGTCGAAGTGCGCGAGGAAGTGCGCGACCTGATCGACCTGCAGATCGTCGCCTTCCCGCAGGAGGGTATCGAGTCTTACGCCAATGGCCGGGCGCTGATGACCGAAGCGGTGGCCATGGGCGCCGATGTAGTGGGCGGCATTCCGCATTTTGAAAACACCCGTGATCAGGGCGTGTCGTCGGTGAAGTTCCTGATGGAGCTGGCCGAGCGCACCGGTTGCCTGGTGGACGTGCACTGCGACGAGACCGACGACCCGCAATCGCGTTTCCTCGAAGTGCTGGCCGAAGAGGCGCGGGTGCGTGGCATGGGCGCGCGGGTCACGGCCAGCCATACCACGGCCATGGGTTCCTATGACAATGCCTACTGCTCCAAGCTGTTCCGCCTGCTGAAGATGTCGGGCATCAACTTCGTCTCCTGCCCGACCGAGAGCATCCACCTGCAGGGGCGCTTCGACACCTACCCGAAACGCCGCGGGCTTACTCGCGTGGCCGAGATCGACCGGGCGGGGATGAACGTGTGTTTCGGCCAGGACTCGATCGTCGACCCGTGGTACCCGCTGGGCAACGGCAACATCCTGCGCATCCTCGAGGCCGGGCTGCATATCTGCCACATGCTGGGCTACGAGGACCTGCAGCGCTGCCTGGACCTGATTACCGACAACAGTGCGCGCACGCTCAACCTGGGCGAGCGCTACGGTATCGAGGTGGGGCGCCCGGCGAACCTGCTGCTGCTGTCGGCACCGGATGACTACGAGATGGTCCGCAGCCAGGGGCATGCGCTGGTGTCGGTGCGCCACGGCAAGGTGCTGATGCGCCGCACACCGGCGCAGGTCGAGCGGTTCGCCTGAAAGCGTCGAGGCAGACAACCCTGATCAGCTCTGGCAGGGCGGCCAGCTGATCGCGGTTGGCGTTGCGGTGCCTTTGAGCGCTTGCCTGGCGGCGTTTAACTTGGCACCCTTTGGGGCCCTTGAACCGTGCATGCCGTGACAGAAGGAACACACCGTTGAGTTGGGACAAAATCGGGAAACTCCTCGTAGCCCTGTTGCTTGGCCTGATGGTCATGCTGGTGGCCTATGTGGCGCTCAAGGGCAACGCACGCCTTGAGGCTTCCCTGACCTACGCCTATCTCACCTACCCAAGCCAGTTCAGCGAGCGCATCAGCAAGGCCAACGAGCAGCTCAAATACGAGCGCTTGCAGCTGCGCATCAACAGCATCGGCCAGGGTGCGTTGAACCAGGAGCAGGTGGATCGGCTGATCGATCTGGCCCAGGCACCCTATGCCCAGTTGTTCGCCAAACCGTTCGAGGCCGGGTTGGTGGACCACCGCACCGGCTTGCTCATCGAGTTGCGCAACACAGGTGACGTGCAGGTACGCGAGGTCAAGATACGCCTGCCGGCCAAAGGCCTGGTGCAGGTGCGCGATGCCGCTGGCAACGACACCCTCATCGAAGCCGCGACACCCATGGTCGAGATCCCCGCCATCGAGCCGGGTGGGGCCTGTAAGGTCTGGGTCTACTTCGATGCCGATTACTCGCAGATTCGGCAGAGCGGTATCAGCATCAGCCATGCCGATGGCGTGGCCAATGTGCAGGTCTATCGCGAATTCATTGGCTTGCCGGCATGGGCGGCACGCTACAGCCGCGAGCTCATGGTGTTGCTCGGCGTGCTGGTGCTCGGTGTACTAGGCCTGGGTTACGCCTGTTTGGCCCGCCGCCGCAGCTGAACACCGCCGTCGTGCAGCGCCAGGCTCTGGCGCAGTTGTTCGACCATGGCCGTGCGCAAGTCTTCAGGTGCCTGCACGCGGATGGACCCGGCCTGGGACAACAACCAGCCCATCAGCGCGCGGCTGTCGTCGACCGTGGCATCCAGCGTCGCACCACCTGCACCATGCGGGGCGAGGCGCATGTCATCGGACAGTGGCTGATCTTCCAGGCGCCGTGCGAGGGCGTCGTCAACCCAGGCGCGCAGTTCGATCTGCTGCGTAGGGGACAGCACGTCCGGCTGCAGCTGTTGCGCCTCCCCCAGGCTCAGGCCCGGTTGCCAGTACCAGCCGTAAGGCATGCCCTTGTTGTTGCAGCGCAGAGGGAACAGCGTCGCGAGTTCGTTGAGGTCGCGCTCGACCGTACGTTTGCTGGTTCTGTGGCCAACGTTTGCCAGTGCTGCCTGCAGCTGCGTCGAACTCAAGCCGGGGTGGCGGTCGGGCAGCAGTTTGAGCAGTTGCCACTGGCGGGCGATGGTGTGGCGGGTCGTGTGGCTGGGCAAAGGGCTCGTCCTTGAAGTCCAGGCGGAATGCGCCTGAGTGATGGCATATGGCTATTGCCGCGAGCATACCCCCTAAGTCGATGGGATCCAAGTTTCAGGCGACGGAAACACAGCCTGCAAGGCTTGGCTCTGTCGCCGCTTGCAGGGCCAGGATCTTGTAGCAGGCCTTGCCCGTCACCAGCGTCTGCCCTGGTACGTCCTTCAGCTCACCTTTGGCATAGCAGTACTTCCCGCGTCGTCTATAAAACGTGGCACCTTGGAGGTGATCCTGGGTGACAAAGGGGAAGCGCTGAATGGGCTGCTCACGCCAGGCAGTTCTGCAGCGCTTCGATAAACACCTCTTCAGCTCGGCTCAGGCGCTGCTCCCTGTTCCACAGCAGGTGAATATCCACATCCGCGATGCCTTCCTGCGGCGGCAGTTTCCACAGCAACCCTGCCGCCACATCCACCGCCACAACATGCTCCGGCAGGCAGCCGATGCCAAACCCGGCGATCACCAGCCGGCGCACCTCCTCAAGGCTCGGCGACGACGCGACGATGCGGCCGGAAAACCCTTGCTGGTCGCGAAATATGGTCAACGGCGAGAGCATCCCGCCAATCTGGTCGCTGGTGAAGCTGACGAAATTCTCCCGCTGCAAATCCCCCTCGGCCTGGCCGAACAGGGCATGGTGCTTGCCACAGAAAAACGCATAGCGCTGGCGCAGGAACAGGCGTTGCTCCAGCCGCGGTTGTGCCCGGCGGTTCAGGCTCAGGCCGGCCGTGGCGGTCTTCTCCTGCAACGCGGCAACGATGTCGGAGCTGCGCATCACATCGATTTCCACATCCACCCGTGGGTGTTGGCGGTGGAAATCGGCGAGAAAATCGTCGAAACGCTCACTGACGATACGGCTGATCATCAGCAACCTGACCTTGCCCACCAATTCGTCCGCTGGCTGTTCCAGCAGGCCGCCGATCTGCGACATCTGCCCATACACCTCGCCAGCCAGCAGGAACAGCTGCTCACCCATGTCGGTGAGGACGAAGCGTGGCCCACGGCGGGCGATCAGCTGCCGGCCGAGTTGTTCCTCCAGGCGCTTGAGCGCCTGGCTCACGGCCGGCTGGGTCAGGTGCAGGCGCGCTGCGGCGCGGCTGATTGACAGCTCCTGGCCGATCACCCGGAAGGTGCGCAGCAAGTTCCAGTCGAGGCGGTCGTTGAGCAGGCGGTCGGACATGGCGGGGCTCGATGATAAGCGTGGCTAATAGTGCAAATAATAAATAGAAAATTGACTAATCATAGCCCCGGGACGATAAATCGCAGTCAAGCGCCCACAGAGCGCTACCGTGACCCGATCAACTCCTGCCAGAAAAACAAACAAAGGAGCCCCCCATGCAGCCCACTGCTTCGCCCCAGCCGCGCCGTGCCGCCGCGGCCGCGTTCATCGGCACCATGATCGAATGGTACGACTTCTACATTTACGCCACCGCTGCCGCGCTGGTGTTCGGCGCCTTGTTCTTCCCCTCCGACAATAGCCTGTTCAGCACCATGGCTGCCTTTGGCACCTTCGCTGTGGGCTTTTTCGCCCGGCCGTTGGGTGGCATCGTCTTCGGCCACGTGGGCGACCGCATCGGCCGCAAGAAATCGCTGGTCATCACCTTGTTGATGATGGGCATCGTCACCGTCTGTATCGGCCTGCTGCCGACCCATGCGCAGATCGGTGCCGCCGCACCGGTGCTGTTGATCATCCTGCGCGTCATCCAGGGCATTGCCGTCGGTGGTGAATGGGGTGGAGCCGTGCTGATGGCCGGCGAGCATGCGCCCAAGGGCCGGCGCAACTTCTTTGCCTCGTTCGCCCAGTTGGGCAGCCCGGCGGGTTTGATCCTTTCCTTGCTGGCGTTCGGCGCTGTCACCCGGCTGCCCGAAGAGGACCTGATGAGCTGGGGCTGGCGCGTGCCGTTCTTGGCCAGTGCACTGTTGCTGCTGGTGGGCCTGGCGATCCGCCTGGGGGTCAACGAGTCGCCTGAATTTATTGCCAGCCGCGAGCAGGCGGCCAAGACCCAGCGCAAGGAGCAGGCGCCGGTGCTGGAAGTGCTGCGCACCGCCTGGCGCCCGCTGCTGCTGTGCATCGGCGCCAATACCCTGGGCATTGCAGGGGTCTACTTCACCAACACCTTCATGATCAGCTACACCACCCAGCAACTGCACCTGGAGCGTTCGTTGATCCTTGAATGCCTGTTCTTCGTGGCGATCATCCAGTTCTGCGTGCAGCCGCTGGCCGCGTGGCTATCGGAAAAGATCGGCGCCACGCGCTTCCTGGCCTTGGTTGCCGTGCTGGCGATGGCCTCGCCGTACCCGATGTTCGTGCTGGTCAGCTCGGGCCAAGGCCCGCTGATCGTGCTCGGCATCGCCCTGGCGGCAGCCTGCATGGCCTCGTTCTATGCGGTGATCGCCGGCTACGTCAGCGGCATGTTCGAAACCCGGGTGCGCTATACCGCGATTTCCATGGCCTACCAGGTGTGCGGCGCCATCGCCGGCGGCCTGACGCCATTGATCGGCACCTGGCTGGCGCACACCTTCACAGGCCTTTGGTGGCCGATGGCGGTGTTCTACACCCTGATCGCCGCCATTTCCCTGGTGTGCGTGCTGGCCCTGGCGCGCCAGTACGCCCACAGCCAGCGCCTGGAACTGGCCTGATTCAACTTCTTGTTTTTGGAGTATCCGCACATGTTGAAAAGCAATGGCGAACGCCTGTGGGCGAGCCTGATGGCCATGGCCGAAGTCGGCGCCACCGCCCGCGGCGGCAGCTGCCGCCTGGCCCTGAGCGACGAAGACAAGGCTGGCCGTGAACTGTTCAGTCACTGGTGCCGCGAGGCCGGCCTGAGCCTGAGCGTGGATGCCATCGGCAACCTGTTCGCCCGCCGCGCTGGCAGCGACCCAAGCGCCGCCCCGGTGATGATGGGCAGCCACCTCGACACCCAGCCCGAGGGCGGCCGCTTCGATGGCGTCTACGGTGTGCTGGCGGGGCTTGAGGTCGTGCGCCGCCTCAACGACCTGAACATCCAGACCCGCAAACCGCTGGAAATCGCCGTCTGGACCAACGAGGAGGGCGCCCGTTTCACCCCGGCCATGTTCGGCTCGGCGGTGTTCACCGGCACCCTCGCGCTGGACCAGGCCCTGGCCATCCGCGATGCCGACGGCATCAGCGTGGCGGATGAGCTGAAACGCACCGGTTACGCTGGCCAGCGCCCGCTGGGCGGCAAGGTCGATGCCTACTTCGAAGCGCATATCGAGCAAGGCCCGATTCTGGAGGACAACGCCAAGGCCATCGGTGTGGTCAGCGGTGGCCAGGCCATCCGCTGGCTGGACGTTACCGTCGAAGGCATGGCGGCGCATGCCGGCACCACGCCGATGCCGCTGCGCAAGGATGCGCTGTACGGCGCCGCGCGGATGATCCAGGCCGTCGAGCAACTCGCCGCCGACTTTGCCCCCGAAGGCCTGACCACCGTGGGTGAACTGTCGATCGCCAAGTCCTCGCGCAACACCATCCCCGGTGTGCTGCGCTTTACCGTCGACCTGCGCCACCACCGCGATGAAGCCATCGAAGCCATGGAGCGCGACCTTGGCCAGAAACTGCAGGCCATCGCCACCCAGCGCGGCTTGCAGGTGCGCATCGACCGCCACTGGGTGAGCCCGGCGACGCCGTTCGACGCCGACTGCGTGGCGGCCGTGCAGCAGGCGGTGGATGGCCTTGGCTATGCCCAGCAATCCATCGTCAGCGGCGCCGGCCACGACGCCATTCTGCTTGCCCGTTACTGCCCGACGGCCATGGTGTTCATCCCCTGCGTCGGTGGCCTGAGCCACAACGAGGCCGAAGACGTACTGCCCGAGGACGCCCGCCAGGGCGTCGATGTATTGCTCAACGCCGTGCTGGCCCGCGCCGGCCGTGCAGAAGGAGAAGCCTGATGCGTTGCTACTTCCACCCCGAACAACTGCTGCACCACCCGCGCAGCTACTACTCGCGCGGCGCCATGCGCACCCCGCAGGAAGTCCCCGAGCGCGCCCAGCGCCTGCTGCAGGCGGCCAAGGACCTCGGCTTCGACATCCGCCAACCTGCCGACGCTGGCCTCGACCCGCTCAAGGCCGTGCACGGCGAAGCCTACCTGGCGTTCCTCGAAGAGGCCCATGCGCGTTGGAAGGAAGTGCCCGAAGACTGGGGGGACGAAGTCATGTCGAACATCTTCGTCCGTGAACCCAACGCCCTGCGCGGCATCCTCGCCCAGGCCGGCCGCTACCTGGCCGACGGCAGCTGCCCGGTGGGCGAGCACACCTGGCACTCGGCCTACTGGTCGGCACAGAGCGCCGTGGCTGCCGCCAAGGCCATCCTCGACGGCGAGCCCGCCGCCTACGCCCTGTGCCGCCCACCGGGTCACCATGCACGCTTCGATGCCGCCGGCGGCTTCTGTTACATCAACAACGCCGCCGTCGCCGCCCAGGCCCTGCGCAGCCGCTACCGCCGCGTGGCCATCCTCGACACCGACATGCACCACGGGCAGGGCATTCAGGAGATCTTCTACGAGCGCAACGATGTCCTGTACGTCTCCACCCATGGCGATCCGACAAACTTCTACCCAGGCGTTGCCGGGTTCGAGGACGAACGCGGCAGCGGCGCGGGGGAAGGCTACAACCTCAACCTGCCGATGGCCCATGGCGCCAGCGAGGCGGATTTCATGAGCCAGCTGGAGGTTGCGCTGAGGGCGGTGAAGGACTTTGGCGCCGAGGTGCTGGTGCTGTCGCTGGGGTTCGATATCTATGAGCTCGACCCGCAAAGCAAGGTGGCGGTGACGACCGAAGGGTTTGCGGCGTTGGGTGAGCGGATCCGGGCGTTGCGGTTGCCGTGTGTGATTGTGCAGGAAGGGGGGTATCACCTGGAGAGTCTGGAGGCGAATGCGCGGGCGTTTTTTGCCTTGGCGCATGACTGAAGACAGGCGGAGCGGCGGCAGCGCCAGCCGAAAAATCGCGTCGTGCCAACAAGGCTGACAACTATGGCCCATCAGGCCATGGCACGTTGCAACAAATGTAGGAGCGGGCTTGCCCGCGATGCGCCGCGCGGGCGGCGCTCGATCTCACAGGCGCTGAACATGCCGTGACGGGCACCCGGGGAGATGCGAAAGCCTTCTTCGCGAACAGGGTGGGTTGGCGATAAGTGCTGCACGCCGGTAGTTGAGTTGTCTCTAACGGCGTCTCTGATACTGTTCGATGCTATGGACAAGGATGTAATCCTTTCAGAAGTACTACCACCCATACCTTACGTTTACCCCTAAGCTTTCAAGGTAGTACATGGCCGGTTTCAACTGTTCCATTGAAGTTCTAAAGTGGCCAGATTGATTGGTTAGGATAAAATCTCTTCCCGCTCTGATTATGTATCCTGCGCTGATAACTTCGAGGCGTCTACCGAGTGCGTGTTGTCCCAGTTCGGCTATGCTGGCGTGGCTTAGGTGTCCGTCTTCGATGTTGTAGCTGCCGATCAAAAAATCGTTGTCTCGAGTAAAGACAAATTTGTTTTTTGAATCCGCTTCGGGGATCCTCTCCAAGCTTCCTGGACCTTTTGCTAGGGTGAAGTGAGCTTTTCCGCGGGATATTAAATCTTCAGCGTCCCACCTATCATTTGCCAATTTTTCAGGTTCGAGGTTAGTTAGGGTTTTCCACTCGCTTGTTATTGCTTTTCTAGGCTTTAGGGGTAGTTTGAATCTAATGATTGCCAGGATTTTAGTAACGATAGTCTTGAGTCGGTATTTACCGCTAGGGTCTTTTGAGTTAATGGGGTCGTTGATGCAGTAAGCATAGCAGTTTAAGCCTCCGCGGTTAAAAGGGCTTAGTGCGTCAGGGCTGATGAAACGCATCAGACGGGGGTTGTATAGCCGGTGTCCATTTCCGAGGGCGTAACACCCTGTTGCAGTAGAAAGAAGCTCGCCGTTGAAGCCCAATAATCCAGTTGGCCAGGTAGTAATGTTTCGATAGCCGTATGCGTCATAGGCCTGCCAGCCAGCTCCGGAACACATTGCATTCATATCTACTCCCCGCCGATAGCATGCTTGGATATACCTACAATTATCGCCTACGGTCTTGATTACGGGTAACTGGCAAAAATAACAGGTGCGAGTAGTTTCTTGATTTGTTGGGCAGGGGATCGAGCGCCGCGCGGGCGGCGCTCGATCTCACAGGCGCTGAAGATGCATCGGGGAGCGCCTTAAACCCCCGCCCGCCGCACATGCTTCACCAACACCTTCTCCAGCAACTCCCACATCGCCGGGTCCGTACTGAACGCCACGTTGAACCGCATCCACCCGGTCGGCTTGGCATCCACCATGAACAACTGCCCGGGCCCAAGCATGATGCCTTTCTCCAGCGCATCGTCCAGCAGCGCGGCGCTGTCGGGGATGGCCGGGTGGCGGGTCCAGATGTACATGCCTTCGTCCGACTCGGTGAACAGCTCGAAGCCGAGACGATGCAGGTGACGGCCAACTTCCTGGTGCGCCTCGGCCAGGCGCTGGCGCAGGCGTTTGAGGTGCTTGCGCCAGCGACCGTCGATGATCGCGGCGTACACCACGCGCTCCATCACCTGCGAGGTGGTCAGGCCCGAACGCATCTTCAGGTGCAACAACTTCTGCGAAAGCGCCGGGTTGGCCAGCAGGTAGCCGACCCGTACGTTGGGCGAGATGCTCTTGGAATAACTGCCCACATACACCACCTGCTGCAGATGGTCGAGGCTGGCCAGGCACGGCTGTGGCTCGGCGACCATGTCGGCGTACAGGTTGTTCTCCACCAGCCGGAAGCCGTGCTGGCTGGCCAGTTGCAGGAGGCGGTGCAGCTGCGGCAACGGGGTGCGCGAGCAGGTCGGGCTGTGCAGGTGCGGCTGGGTGAAAAAAGCGGTCGGGCGGTGATGCGCCAGCAGTTGCTCCAGGTGGTTGAGGTCGTAGCCGTTCGGGGTGCGCGGCACGCCGATCAGGGTGGCGCCCTGGGTACGCAGGATGCTCATCAGGTTGGGGTAACCGGGGTCGTCCACCAGCACCACGTCACCCGGGCGCACCAGCGTGCGCACGGCGAGGTCGAGTGCCTGGCTGGCGCCGTGGGTCAGCATCAACTGCGCCGTATTGGCGACGATCGACAGCTCTTGCTGCAGGTTCTGCGCAGTCAGCGCGCGCAGCTCCGGCAGGCCCATGGGATCGCCGTAGCCGGAAAGCTCCAGCGGGCTGCCGGCCACCTGGCGCAAACCACGGCGCAGGCCTTCTTCGTACATCCAGTCGTTGGGCAGCCAGCCGCAACCTGGCTTGAACGGCAGTTGGCGGGTTTCGAAGATCTGCTGCAGGTACCATTCGGAGTTGAACGATGGTCGACTGGCGTCGGCCTCGGCGGTGTGTGTGTCCAGCAACTCGGCCACCGCGCGGTTGACGAAGAACCCGGCATTGCCCTTGCTCACCAGCAGCCCCTGAGCCACCAGGCGATCGTAAGCCTCGACCACGGTGAAGGTGCTCACCGAATAGGTCGCGGCGAACGCGCGGATCGACGGGACCTTGGCGCCTGGCTTGAGGGTCTGGTTGTCGATCAGCTCGCGCAGCCCGTCGATGATCTGGTTGACCAACGGGGTTGAGGAGTCTGGATGTAATTCGAGCATTCGGGGGCCTTGAGGGTGCGTATCGCCTGGCGCCTGCAGGGTGTATTGCATCGGCGGCCTGTACAGTGCAGTGCGAGATTCATGCCACTGTGCATGGCTCTATCTGTCGGACATTTTTACATTAGGTGTCAGATATCGCCAGATAAAGCATGTTCAGTTCGCCCGAAGGGCAAACCTTCGGGTGTGCAAGCAGGCCGCCAGGGATGGCCTGCGTGTGTTTGCGCACACCTTCCTGCCCGCATTAGCGCTGATGTACAGGTGAAGCCGATCGCCATCATGGCTTCACGCATTTCCTTGGATAAAAAGAAACACGGGGTACACAACTGATGGGAGCAACATCCACAACCACCACCGCGAAAGGTGAGCACGAGAGCAAGCTCAGTGCCTCGCTCAAGTCGCGCCACCTGACGATGATGTCGATCGCCGGGGTTATCGGCGGCGCCTTGTTCGTCGGTTCCGGCAGCGTGATCCACAGCGCCGGCCCGGCTGCTGTCCTGGCGTACCTTGCCGGCGGCATCCTGGTGGTACTGATCATGCGCATGCTCGGTGAGATGGCGACGTCCTCGCCCGACACCGGCTCGTTCTCCACCTACGCCGACCGCGCGATTGGCCGTTGGGCCGGTTTCACCATCGGCTGGCTGTACTGGTGGTACTGGGTCATCCTGATGGCCTGGGAAGCGTACGTGGCGGGCAAGATCCTGCATGGCTTCTTCCCGGACGTGAGCGTCAACGTGTTCGTGCTGGCCACGACCCTGTTGCTGATTACCGTGAACTTCTTCAACGTCAAGCACTACGGTGAGTTCGAATTCTGGTTCGCGCTGATCAAGGTGATTGCGATTGTCTGCTTCCTGATCGTGTGTACCGCGGCGGTCATGAACGTCTGGCAGTTCGGTGAAGTGCGGGGCATCACCCACCTGACCGCCGAAGGCTTCATGCCCAATGGCATTACCACGGTCATTGGTGCGTTGCTTGGGGTGATGTTCGCCTTCCTCGGCGCCGAAATCGTCACCATCGCGGCCTCCGAAGCCAAAGACCCGGCCACCCAGATCGTCAAGGCCACCAACTCGGTGGTATGGCGTGTGTGCCTGTTCTACGTCGGTTCGATCTTCCTGATCGTCTGCCTGGTACCGTGGAACGACCCTCAGCTGGGCGTCTCCGGCTATGGCGCCTACCGCCGTACCCTGGAACTGCTGGGCGTGCCGTATGCCGAGCTGCTGATGAACTTCGTGGTACTGACCTCGGTGAGCAGCTGCCTGATCTCCGGCCACTACACCGCTTCGCGCATGCTGTTCTCCCTGGCCCAGCGTGGCGACGCACCGTCGTTCTTCAAGATCACCCGCGCCGGCACCGGCGTACCGGTGTACGCGATCATCGGTTCGTGCGCGGTGGCTGTGGTTTGCGCGCTGATCAACTTCAGCGAAACCCTGCGCCCGAAAGACGTGCTGGACACCCTGATGAACACCACCGGCATGATCGCCCTGCTGGTGTACCTGGTGATCGCCTTCTCGCAGCTGCGCATGCGCCGCAAGCTGATCGCCGAGGGCAAGGAAGTACGCCTGAAGATGTGGCTGTTCCCGTGGCTCACCTACCTGGTGATCGCCTTCATCGTCGCCGCGCTGGTCACCATGGCCTTCATGCCTGACTACCAGATCCTGGTGATCTCCACCGGCATCGCCGCGGCCATCGTGGTGGCCATGGGTGTGGTGCATCAGATTCGTAGCGCCAAGCAACACTAAGCACTAGTGCTGCTTAGAAACGGCCGGCTCCCTTGGGGACCCGGCCGTTTCGCGTTGCTGGGCCGGGGTTTTGTCTGAAGGCATGTGGAAGCGCCCGTTCATCCACGGCGAGCCGAGGAGGGCGGCGGCGGCGATCAGGGCCAGCAGGGCGAGGGCCAGGAATGTTTTCATGGGCATGCGCATAGTTGAACTGACTCCAAGCTTAGCCCGTCAGTTCCGGCCCTGATGCCGGTGAAGACAACACCGGTAATCTCACACTACAATGCGAAGCATTATCACCTGGACGTTTGTGCTGTCATGTCCGATACCCCGCCCAATCAGCAATTGCTCGACACCCTGGCACTGCATTACGACGACCTGGTCAAGTTCATCAGGCAGCGTTTTCGCGATCGTCACTTCGCCCGTGATCTGGTCCACGACGTATACCTGCAGATCCTCGACAAGCCTCCCCGCGAACGGGTGTCGTTGCCCTTGGCTTTTCTGCGCAAGGTCACGTTCAACCGCGCCATCGACCGCATCCGCGCCGAGTCGATTCGCGCCGCACACCTGGCCACCGCCAGCACCGAAGAGCCTGCGCTGGATACCTGGGACGGCGCACAGGCATTGGATTTCGAGCAGCAATTGCATGCCTTGCTGGCGATCATCGAAGGGCTGCCGGCGCGCCAGCGTCAGGTGTTCCTGCTGCACCGCATCCACGGCATGGCCCAGCGTGACATTGCCGAGGAACTGGAGATCTCGACCAACATGGTGACCCAGCACTTCAACCGCGCAATGCGCGCCATCATCAGCCGTTGGGAACCCGCGCGCCGCCTGCGTGGCGAGGGCCAGGCATGAGCCAGGACAAAACAGCCGCGAAACAGCAGGCCGACCTGCTGGAACCCTTCAGCGCAGCCTTGCGCGAGCGAGTGGCTTCACGCGAGGTGCTGCTGGCCGAGGCCAAAGCCATGACCGCGCGGCAGCGCAAAGGGCGCAAGGCCGCAGGCTCGACCGCCCTAGTGTTGCTGCTGGCAGGCGCTGTGTGGTGGCTGGACCCGGCTTGGCGCACTGAGCAGGTGCTGGTGGCCATTGGCGCGCAGCGTGAAATCCAACTGGCCGATGGCAGCCAGGCACTGCTCGATTCCGGCAGCCACCTGCGTATAGAGCGCCGCCTGCGCAGCCGTCAGCTGGAGCTGGTGGATGGGCAGGCCAGGTTCATTGTGGTGCATGCCGATGCGCCGTTCATTGTGCGTAGCCAGGGCGTAAGCGTGCGCGACATCGGTACAGTGTTCGATGTCCGCAGCGATGTGCGCGGGGTGCGGGTGGGGGTGCTGCAAGGGGAGGTCGAAGTCAGTAACGGTCGCGGGGAGGTGCAGCCGCTGCAGGCTAACCAGCAGGTGCTGGCTTCGGTTGCCGAGTTGAGTGAAGTGCAGCAGGTGGACAGCGTAGCGCTGGACGGCTGGCGGCAGTCGGTGCTGCGCTTCGATGGCACGCCGCTGCGCGAAGCGGTCGTCGACTTGCAGCGCTACAGTGAACAGCCGTTGCGGTTGGCGGATGAGCGTACCGGCGGGCTGCGGCTGTCAGGGGAGTTCGATAGCCGGCAGGTGCGGGCATTGCTCGAGCAGTTGCCGGCCGTGTTGCCGGTGACCACGGTGCGCGGTGTGGACGGCGGCCTGACAATCGGCCGGAAAGATTGATCGCCTGTACCGGCCTCATTGCCAGCACAGGCAACCAATAATTATTTGCAAGTGCACATCAACTTTCCTCCATGGCCAACCGCCATCCCCATGAAGTCACTCGAATCGTTGGTATGGGGAACACATGAACAACGCTTTTTCACCGTTGGCGCTGTTGGCCGGATGCCTGATGGCCAGTGCTGCCGTGCAGGCGCAGGACGCCACCTTCACCGTGGATATCCCGGCGCAACGCCTGGACCGCTCGCTCAATGAACTGGCGCGGCAGACGGGCACGCGCATCCTGTTTGCCACCGACGCCGCTCAAGCCCTCCAGGCCCGTGCCGTACAAGGGCGTATGACCGTCGAGCAGGCCCTGCAGCGACTTCTGACGGGTAGCACACTGCAGGTGCAGCGTGTCGGTGACGGCTACTTGATCGGCAGCGCTGCCAGCGGGACTGCGCTGGAGCTTGGCGCCACCAACGTCGACGGCCAGTTGTTCGGCAACATCACGGAGGGTAGCGGTGCCTACACCCTGGGTTCGACCCGCAGCGGTACCGGCCTGGACCTCTCGCTGCGCGAAACGCCGCAGTCGATCAGTGTGGTCACCCGTCAACGTATGGACGATCAGGGCCTCAACGGCCTGACCGAGGTGTTGCAACAAACACCGGGCTTGTCGGTGCAGAGCCTGGGCAGCGAGCGCTTCAATATTTATTCGCGCGGATATTCGGTCGATAATTTCCAGTTCGACGGTATCCCGACCACCCTCGACATCGTCAGCCAGGTGTCGGCCCAGAGCCTGGCTGACATGGCCGTTTACGACCACGTTGAAGTGCTGCGCGGTGCAACCGGCCTGCTGACCGGCGCCGGCGATCCGTCCGCCACCATCAACTTGGTACGCAAGCGCCCCACTGCAGAGTTCAAGGGGCATGTCAGTGCCGGGCTGGGGTCGTGGAACAAATACCGTACCGAAGTCGACCTTTCGGGGCCGCTGACACCAACGGGCAATGTGCGTGGGCGAATGGTCGCGGCCTACCAGCAGAGCGACAGCTTCGTCGACCACTATCACCAGGAAAAACAGGTGTTCTACGGCATCCTCGAAGCCGACCTGAGCGACACCACCTTGTTCACCGTAGGCGCCGACTACCAGAAGAACGAGCCCCAAGGTTCGTCGTCGGTGGCGTTCCCACTGTTCTACAGCAACGGCGAGCAGACCGATTTTTCGCGCTCGACCAACAGCGCTGCGCGCTGGAGCAGCAACCCGCAGGACGTGCTGAATACCTTCGCCAGCCTCGAGCAGCAACTGGGCCATGACTGGAGCCTGCGCGTTGCCGTCAACCAGATGTACATCAATCGCGAGGACTATCGCCTGGCCACCGCCAGTTGGGGCTTCCCTGACAAGCAGACCGGGCAGGGCGTGCGCTTGTATGGCGGTGCCGGCAGCACCTGGCAGAAACAGGTCGGCGTCGATGCCCAGCTCAAAGGGCCGTTCCAGGCCTTTGGCCGTGAACATGAGCTGGTACTGGGTTACAACTTCTCCCGTTATGAAAATCACCACGACCCGTTGCGTGGTACGTCGATCGAAGGCAATCGCGTCAACTTCTTCACCTGGGATAACTACACCACCGAGCCAAACACCGGCGTCGGCAAGCTGTACGACGGTGATACCAGCATTTATCAGACGGGCAGCTACCTGGCCACTCGATTACGGCCTACCGATGACCTGTCGGTAATACTCGGCACCCGCGTCAGCAACTACCGTTACCGTTACGATCTCGAATACGTGGTCAGCCCTGCGTTGAACCGGGTTACAGCCAACCGTGAGAGCGGGGTGGTCACGCCCTATGCCGGCATCGTCTATGACCTCAACGGTATCCACTCGGTCTACGCCAGCTATACCAGCATCTTCAAGCCGCAGACGGTGCGTGATGCCACCGGCAGTACCCTCGACCCGCGTGAGGGTGACAACTACGAGGTCGGCCTGAAAAGTACGTACTTCGGCGGGCGCCTCGACGCCAGCATTGCCGCCTTCGAGATCAAGCAGGACAACCTGGCCGAAGTCGACCCGGGCAAAGTCGTGCCCGGCACCACCACCTCGGCCTATCGGGCGATTTCCGGTGCCACCACTCGCGGCTTCGAAGTAGAAGCCACCGGCGAGTTGCAACCCGGCTGGAACCTGAGCGCCAGTTACAACCACAGCATCACCAAGGACGCTGATGGTGAGCGGGTGAACACGGTATCCCCGGCCAACATGGTCAAGCTGTGGACCACGTACCGCCTGCCGGGCGAGCTGGAGCGGCTGACCGTAGGTGGCGGCATGAACTGGCAGAGCGGCACCCACTTCACGGCGGCGCCGGTGGACCTGGGCAAGACGGTCAAGGCCAGGCAAGGGCAGTTCGCGGTGTTCAACCTGATGGGGCGCTACCAGTTCACCGAGCAGCTCTCGAGCACCCTCAACGTCAACAACCTGTTCGACAAGAAGTACCTGAGTGCGCTGGATACCACGTTCTACAGCGGCTACTACGGTGAGCCGCGCAACGTCATGCTGACCACGCGCTGGGATTTCTGATTGTGGCAAACGGCCCCTGATGGCTGGCACATGGCTTATGCTGAGCACATTGCCCGCCAAAAGGAGCCCCCCATGGCCTGGTCCGCCACCCAGTATTCCCTGTTCGAAGATGAACGCACCCGCGCCGTGCGCGATTTGCTGGCCGCTGTGCCGCCGCGCCCGGTGCGCCATGCCACCGACCTGGGCTGTGGCCCGGGCAATTCCACCGAGGTGCTGCTGCAGCGCCACCCTGATGCCCAGGTGACTGCGCTGGACAGCGACCCGGACATGATCGACAAGGCGCGTGCGCGGCAGCGCCTGCGGATCCCGCGGGTGCGCTGCGACATCGCCGAGATCGCCACCTGGACCGCGCCCGAAGCGCAAGACCTGATCCTCGCCAATGCTTCGCTGCAGTGGGTGCCCGACCATGGCTCGCTGTACCCGCACCTGGTGCGCCAGCTGAGCGAAGGGGGAAGCCTGGCCGTGCAAACGCCGGACAACCTCGACGAACCGGCCCACCGGCAACTGCGCGAGATAGCCGGTCGCGGCCGTTGGGCCGACAAGTTTGCCGACTTCAGCTTGCCGCCGCGGCATAACGCGGCGTTCTACTACGACCTGCTCAGCCCGCTGTGTTCGCGGGTGGATGTGTGGCGCACCACTTATCACCACCCGCTGCCGGGCGGCGCCGAGGCGGTGGTGGAGTGGTTCAAGGGCTCGGCCCTGCGGCCGTATCTGGCCAGGCTTGACCAAGATGAGCAGGCGGACTTTCTGCAGATGTACCTGCAGGCCATGCAGCACGACTACCCGCCGGCCACCGATGGCAAGGTGCTGCTGCCGTTCCCGCGGCTGTTCGTGATCGCTACCCGCTAGTTGCGACGCCAGCGCCAGATCACGTAACCGTAGACGCCGAGGTTGACCAGCAGCACGACGCCGCCCAGCAGCCATTGGATCTGCGGCGTCAGCCCGGCCGGGTAGATCAGCGGCCAGATGTAGTGCTCGACGAAACCGCCGTGGTAGCCGGCATCGCCTGCGGCGAAGCGCATGCGGTTTTCCCAGTCGGTCAGCGGGCACTCCAGGTGCAGGCCCTCCACCGCCAGGCCCCAGGCCAGGGCGGGCAGGTGGACGAGCAGGGCGGGGCGCCATCTGAGCACCAGCAGGCCACCGAACAGCACCAGCAGGATGAAGGCCAGGTGTAGCAGGACCAGGGCGTCGGCGGCTAGGCGAGAGAGCATGGGCTGCGCATCTGAGGTTGGGATATTGCCAGCATACCTGTGTTCGCAGTGCTGGGCCCTTCGCGGGCAAGTCGGATCGCCGCAGCGCCGCGCCTACAATTCTTCCTGGACCATCTGCAAGAACGTCGCCACCACCCGCCGCGTTCGCTGTTCGCTCAGGCACACCAGGGTCTCGGTCAAGTGCCGCTGGCAATCGACAATCGGCAGCGCACACACCCTCGCATCCGCGCCGAACTCGGCCGCCGACACCACCCCCACGCCAATCCCCACCACCACGGCCTCGCGCGCAGCCTCGCGGCCCTCGACCTGGATCGCCGGGCGAATCCGCAGCCCGGCACGCTGCATCTCTTCCTCCAGCGTCTGCCGCGTCACCGAGCCCGGTTCGCGCAGCACCAGCGGGGTGTCGTCCAGGTCTGCCAGGCTGATCGAGCCCCGGCTGGCCCAAGGATGGTTGTGCGAGACGAACGCCACCATCGGGTCGCGGCGCAAGGGCACGCAGTACAGACGCTCATCATCCACATCGCGCCCCAGCAGGGCGAGGTCGGCCTGGTAACTGAACAGCCGGGCCAGGGATTCATCGGTGTTGCCAGTCTCGACCTTGACCTGGATGCCGGGGTAGCGCTGGCAAAAGCGCGCGATCTGGGGCAGCACGTGCACTGGCGCATCCACCGCCAGCACCAGGCTGCCGGTGTGCAGGGCACGGGAGTCGTGCAACAGTTCCTGGGCTTCGGCTTCGCAGGCGAACAGGCGTTGGCTGATGCCCAGCAGCCGTTCACCGAGGTCGGTCAATTGCACCGAACGCTTGTTGCGTTGGAACAACAATACGCCAAAGCGCTCCTCAAGCTTGCGCACCTGGTCAGACACCGCCGGCTGGGTGAGAAACAGTTTTTGCGCGGCGCGGGTGAAGCTGCCGTGCACGGCCACCGCGTGGAAGGCCTTCAATTGAGCATGGGACACCGACATGATGACTCCAGTTAAAAGCTGAGCTTATGTGTGTAATACGATAAATCGATTTTATTTATCAGTCTGCAACTGTTTCCATATCGCTCAACCCAACACCGCCCAAGCGGCCCGGGCCATGGCGCATGCAACTGCGCCATCTGACCAATGACGAGCCCACGTCATGCAGTGCGCAACACAAGAACAAGACAGGCGTTTTTTAACAATCTGCCGGCACACTTGAGCAAGAGGTCAGAGTCAACATGAACCAATCCCTAGCCGCGTTCAAACGCTGGCGTATCCAGATTTTCGCCATTACCTGGCTGGCCTACGCCGCCTTCTACTTCACCCGCAAGGCGTTTTCGGTAGCCAAGCTCGGTATCGGTGAAGACCCGACATTCATGCTCGACAAGGCCGCCATGGCCAACCTCGACGCCATCTACCTGGCTGCCTACGCCGTGGGCCAGTTCACCTGGGGCATGCTTGCCGACCGCTTCGGCCCGCGCGTGGTGGTGCTGGGCGGGCTGCTGATTTCGGCAGCAGCGGCGGTGGTGATGGGCAGCTATGCGACGTTCCCGATCTTCGCAACCTGCATGCTGATCCAGGGCCTGGCGCAGTCCACCGGCTGGGCCGGGCTGTGCAAGAACATCGGCAGCTTCTTCCCGGCCTCGCAACGCGGGCGGGTGTTGGGGTTGTGGAGTTCGTGCTACGCCTTCGGTGGCCTTGTCGCTTCGCCGTTTGCCGGCTGGTGGGCCTATACCCTGGTCGGTAGCTGGCACGCGGCGTTTTTCTCCAGTGCCGTGGTCGTGGCCGCGGTGGCGGTGCTGTTCTTCTTCCTGCAGCGCAACAAGCCCGAGGACGTCGGGTTGCCAGCAGTTGAGCCCGAGCCGCAGAGCATGGCGCCGGCCGGCAACCTGTGCAGCGTCTGGGCGCCGTTGCGCGAGATCCTGCGCAACCGCACGGTGCTCACCCTGGGCCTGGCGTACTTCCTGCTCAAGCCGGCGCGCTACGCCATTCTGCTGTGGGGCCCGGTGATCGTCTTCGAGCAGATGCCGTCGGTGGGCAAGGTGGGCGCGGCGATCATCCCCACCGCCTTCGAACTGGCCGGCTTGCTGGGCCCGATCATCATCGGCCTGGCCTCGGACAAGCTGTTCGGCGCCCGGCGTATGCCGGCCTGCGTGATCAGCCTGCTGCTGCTGACCGTGACCCTGGCGCTGTTCATGGCCGCCATGCACTCCGGCAGCATCGTCATGGTGGTGGGCCTGCTGTTCGTCATGGGCCTGACCCTGTACGGGCCGGACTCGATGATCAGCGGTGCGGCGGCGATCGATTTCGGCACGGCCAAGGCCGGCGCTACGGCGGCCGGTTTCGTCAACGGCTGCGGTTCGGTAGGCGCGGTGCTCGGCGGCTTGCTGCCCGGCTATTTCGACAGCGTCACGGTGTTCATCGTGTTCGCTGGCTGCGCGTTGTTCTCGGCCCTGGTGCTGCTGCCGCACTGGAACAGCCGCCCGGCCAGCGTCGCCCATGCCAATGACGTGGCACCCAATACCAGCATGGCGATCAAGCCACTGCGCACTTAAAGGAACGTGAGCGAATGAGACCCTTCTGGCTGCAACAGGCCCTGGCTTCGGAACAGGACGCGGTGTGCCCGCCGTTGCAAAGCGATGCCCGCTGCGACGTGTGCATCGTCGGCGGTGGCTACACCGGCTTGTGGACCGCGCTGATGCTCAAGGAGGCAGTGCCGGCACTGGACGTGCTGCTGATCGAGGCGGACATCTGCGGCGCGGGTGCCAGCGGGCGCAATGGCGGCTGTGCGTTGTCCTGGTCGGCCAAGTACTTCACCCTTGAACGCTTGTTCGGGGCGGCCGAAGCGGTGCGCCTGGTGCGTGAGTCAGAGCGCAGCATCGGCGCCATAGGCGAGTTTTGCGCCGCCAATGGCATCGACTGCGATTACCGCCTGGACGGCACCCTGTATACCGCCACCAACCAGGCGCAGGTCGGCGCCACAGATGCGGTGATCGCGGCGCTGGCGCAGAAGGGGATCAATTCGTTCGAGCGCCTGGCGCTGGACGAGGTGCAGCGCCTGGCAGGTTCGGCGCGGCACCTGGAAGGCTGGTTCTCACCCGCGGCTGCCACTGTGCAGCCCGGGCGGCTGGTGCGCGGCCTGCGCCGCGTAGCGTTGCAGCGCGGGGTGCGTATTCATGAAGGTACAGCGATGACCGGCCTTGAGCACGGCGCGCCGGTGCAGGTGCGCACGGCCCATGGCACGGTGCGCGCCGACCGCGTGGTGCTGGGCCTGAATGCCTGGATGGCACGCGCCTTCCCGCAGTTCGAGCGCAGTGTGGCGATCGTCTCCAGCGACATGGTCATCACCGAGCCGTGCCCCGAGCTGTTGCGCGAGATTGGCTTGAACAACGGCATCAGCGTGCTCGACTCGCGGATCTTCGTGCACTACTACCACAACACATCCGATGGGCGCCTGATGCTCGGCAAGGGCGGCAACACCTTCGCGTATGGCGGGCGCATGCTGCCGGTATTCGACCAGCCCTCGCCATACCGGCCGCTGCTGCGCGAAACCCTGGGTGAGTTTTTCCCGGCATTGGCCGATGTGCCGCTGGCGGCCAGCTGGAACGGCCCGTCGGACCGCTCGGTGACAGGGTTGCCGTTCTTTGGCCGGCTGGACGGGCAGGGCAATGTGTTCTACGGCTTTGGCTACTCCGGCAGTGGCGTAGGGCCGTGCCACATGGGCGGCCAGATTCTATCGTCGCTGGCGCTGGGCCTGGACAACCCATGGACCCGAACGCCGCTGGTCAAGGGCCCGCTGGGGCTGTTCCCGCCGGAGCCGATCCGTTACCTGGGGTCGCTGATGGTGCGCAACGCCATCCGCCGCAAGGAGCGGGCCGAAGACCGCGGGCTGCGACCGCGCCACCTGGACGTGCGCCTGGCGCGCTTCGCGGCGGCTGCGGGCAAGGCCGACAAGGCGTGAGATTTCTTGTCGATCACAGGCGCGAGGGCGTATAAACTGCTCCCACTTTTGGCCGGTCGCTTCCTGAACCGGCCGCTGAAACAAGAGAGTCGACATGGGCGCACAGTGGAAAGCCAAACATAGAGAAACAGCTGCCAATGCCAAGGGCAAGATCATGGGCAAGCTGTCCAAGGAAATCCAGATCGCAGCCAAGTCGGGCGCCGATCCCGACATGAACCCGCGCCTGCGCCTGGCCATCGTGCAGGCCAAGAAGGCCTCGATGACCCGCGAGACCCTGGACCGTGCGATCCGCAAGGGTGCTGGCCTGGACGGCGATGCCGTGCAGTACCATGCGGTGAGCTACGAAGGCTTCGCGCCGCACCAGGTGCCGCTGATCGTCGAGTGCCTGACCGACAACGTCAACCGCACCGTTGCGCAAATTCGTGTGCTGTTCCGCAAGGGCCAGCTGGGTGCCAGCGGTTCGGTGGCGTGGGACTTCAACCACGTCGGCCTGATCGAAGCGACCCCGGCAAGCGCTGATGCCGATCCGGAAATGGCGGCAATCGAGGCGGGTGCTCAGGACTTCGAAGAAGGTGAAGAAGAGGGCTCGACCCTGTTCATCACCGACACCACCGACCTCGATGCTGTGCAGAAGGCCCTGCCAGAGCACGGCTTTACCGTCACTGCGGCGAAGATCGGTTACACCCCGAAAAACCCGGTGAGTGCTGCCAGCCTGAGTGCTGAAGCACTGGCTGAGGTCGAAGCGTTCCTGGAGGCGATCGACGAGAACGATGATGTGCAGAACGTCTACGTTGGTCTGACCGACTAAACGCCGGGGCCGCTTTGCGGCCCAATCGCCGGCAAGCCGGGTCCCACAGATACCCCGCAGCGCTCATGAATAGCGGGGTGCCTGTGGGAGCCGGCTTGCCGGCGATTGGGTCAGCCAGTGCAATACAGGGATGCCTGCATGAACCCAACCTTCGCCTCCCTGAGCCTCGCCCACCTGCGCACCCTCGATTGCCTGCTGCAGCTCAAGAACCTCAGCCACGCCGCCGAGCGCCTGGGCGTCAGCCAGTCGGCCCTGAGCCGCCAACTCGCTCACCTGCGCGAAGGCTTCGACGACCCGCTGCTGGTACGCCAAGGCCGCGGCTACGTGCTCAGCGAATACGCCGAAGCCCTGGTCGAACCGCTGCGCCAGGTGCTCGAAGAGCTCCAGGCCCTGCGCCAACCCGCCGCCTTCGACCCGGCCCGCTGCGAGCGGCGCTTCTGCCTGGCCGCTTCCGATTACGTTGCCGAACACATGCTGCCGCTGCTCGTGGCTGCGCTGGAGCAGGAAGCCCCCGGCGTCTGCATCGAATACCGCACCTGGCAGGCGGGCCAGTACGCCTTGCTCGCCAGTGGCGAGATCGACCTCGCCACCACCCTGTTCGACGAGTCGCCGCCCAACCTGCACGGTCGCCTGCTCGGCGAAGACCGTGCGGTGTGCCTGATGCGAGGGGAGCACCCGCTGGCAGCTAGTGAAGCACTGAGCCAGGGCGATTACCTTGCCTTCAAGCACGTGCGCATCTCCGGCGGTGGCGACAAGGACAGTTTCATCGACCGCCACCTGCGCGCCCAAGGCCTGCAGCGGCGGGTCAGCCTGGAGGTGCCGTTCTTTTCCGCCACCGTGCAGGTGATCGCCAACAGCCAGGCGCTGGCCACCGTGCCGGAGCACATCGCCCGCCAGCTGTGCCGCCTGCATGACCTGGCCTGGCGGCCGCTGGGCTTTGTCGAACACACCCAGCGCTACTGGGTGGTATGGCACCAGCGCCTGCAGGCGTCGGCCGAGCACCGCTGGCTGCGCAACCGGGTGTTCGAGCTATGGCGCCAATCGCAATTTGGTGTGCAGGGCGGGCATGCGGGTTTGCCATAGCAGGTATGCGCGAAGCGGGGTTATTCGGCGGGTAGCAGGCGCCTAGACTGTGGCCACAAGCCCGCCCACAGGAGACCGCGCGTGACCCCAGAACAATTTCGCCAGTACGGCCACCAACTGATCGACCTGATCGCCGACTACCGCCAGACAGTCGGCGAGCGCCCGGTCATGGCCCAGGTCGAACCCGGCTACCTGAAGGCCGCCTTGCCGGCAGGTGCCCCGCAGCAGGGCGAGCCATTCGAAGCGATTCTCGACGACGTCAACACGCTGATCATGCCTGGCTTGTCGCACTGGCAGCACCCGGACTTCTACGGCTACTTCCCCTCCAACGGCACCTTGTCGTCGGTGCTCGGCGATTTCCTCAGCACCGGCCTGGGGGTACTCGGCCTGTCGTGGCAGTCCAGCCCGGCGCTGAGCGAACTGGAGGAAACGACCCTCGACTGGCTGCGCCAGCTGCTGGGCCTGTCTGCACAGTGGAGCGGGGTAATCCAGGACACCGCCTCCACCAGTACCTTGGTGGCGCTCATCAGTGCCCGTGAACGCACCAGCGATTACGCGCTGGTGCGCGGTGGCCTGCAGGCAGAGCCCAAGCCGCTGATCGTATATGTCAGCGCCCACGCCCACAGCTCGGTAGACAAGGCGGCGCTGCTGGCCGGCTTCGGCCGGGCGAACATCCGCCTGATTGCCACGGACGAGCAATTCGCCATGCGCCCGGACGCCCTGCAGGCCGCCATCGAGCAGGACATTGCCGCCGGCAACCAGCCCTGCGCGGTAGTCGCCACCACCGGCACCACGACCACGACGGCGCTGGACCCCCTGCGCCCGATCGGCGAAATCGCCCAGGCCCACGGGCTATGGCTGCACGTCGACTCGGCCATGGCCGGTTCGGCGATGATCCTGCCCGAGTGCCGCTGGATGTGGGACGGCATCGAGCTGGCCGATTCGGTGGTGGTCAACGCGCATAAGTGGCTGGGCGTGGCCTTCGATTGCTCGATCTACTACGTGCGCGACCCGCAACACTTGATCCGGGTGATGAGTACCAACCCCAGCTACCTGCAGTCGGCGGTGGATGGCGAGGTGAAGAACCTGCGTGACTGGGGCATTCCGCTGGGCCGCCGTTTCCGGGCCTTGAAGTTGTGGTTCATGTTGCGTAGCGAGGGGGTAGAGGCGTTGCAGCAACGACTGCGCCGTGACTTGGCCAATGCCCGCTGGTTGGCCGAGCAGGTCGAGGGGGCGGCAGATTGGGAGCTTTTGGCGCCGGTTCAGCTGCAAACGTTGTGCATTCAGCATCGGCCTGCGGGGCTGGAAGGGGAAGCGCTGGATGCGCATACCAAGGGCTGGGCGGAGCGGCTCAATGCTTCGGGTGACGCGTATGTCACGCCGGCGACCTTGAATGGGCGATGGATGGTGCGGGTGTCGGTTGGCGCGCTGCCCACCGAGCGTGAGCATGTCGAGAAGCTGTGGTTGCGGATGCAGGAAGTGATCAAAGGTTGAAACAGCTGGGGCCGCCATGCGGCCCATTCGCGGGGCAAGCCCGCTCCCACAGAGACTGAGGCAACCCTATGGCCTGTGGGAGCGGGCTTGCCCCGCGAATGGGCTGCAAGGCAGCCCCGCACGGTCTATCAGTTGCTCACAGCCTGAAAGCTACCCTTGCGGCTCGCTTCAAAGGCTTCCTTCTCCATTGGCTTGGCCTGCGGGTTCCCCAAATCTTCCATCGCCAGGCGATGCGTCTCCGGCGCGATATACGCCGCCAGTGCACACACGCAGGTAATGAAGAACGCCAGGCCACCCACCACCAGCGGGATGTTGTCCGAACCCGGCGGGGCCACCAGGGCGAACAGCGCAGGCAGCATGGCGGTCAGCATGGTGCCGACGTTCTGCGCGATGGCCATGGCCGACACGCGGTAGCGGGTATGGAACAGCTCAGGGTAGAAGCTTGGGAACACCGCGTTATAGCCCTGGTAGACCATGCCCCACATCACGATGGACGCCGCAAAGGCCAGTGGCACGTTCTGAATGCTGATCGCATACAGGTAAACGAAGGCCAGCAGGCCCGAGCCCAGGCAGCCGGCGATCATGGTCGGGCGACGGCCGATCTTGTCGGAAAGGTTGCCGACAAAGGGGATCACCAGCACCGCAACGATGTTGCCCACCACCGGTATCCACAAGTACACGCTCTTGTCGAAGCCGATGCCGTAGGCCGGTTGCACCGCGTAGGCTGCACCGAAGATGGTGGCGACAACCGGGATCACGTTCATCAACGCCATGAACATCACCAGCACCATGTGCTTCCAGCTGTGGCGGAAGGCTTCGCTGATTGGCGACTTGGCAACTTTGTCCTGTTTCTCTTCCTTCACGAACGCCGGGGTTTCGTGCACTTCCTTACGGATGATGAAACCTGCAATCAGCACCACCGCGCTCATCAGGAACGGAATGCGCCAGCCCCAGTCGTTGAAGGCTTCGCTGGGCATGAAGTACGCCAGTGGCAGGAACACCGCCGCCGCCAGTACCTGGCCGGCCTGCACGCCCTGCAAGGTAAAGCTCGCATAGTAGCCGCGGCGGCCGAACGGTGCGTGCTCCATGATCATCGAGCTGGCCCCGGAAATTTCACCGGCCACCGCAAAGCCCTGAACCAGGCGCAGCACGACCAGCAAGGCGGGGGCGAGCAGGCCGATGTCGTGGTAGGTCGGCAACAGGCCGACGGCCATGGTCGACAGGCCCATCAGGAACATGCACAGCAGCAGGACGTTCTTGCGGCCGCGGGTATCACCCCAGTGGCCGAGCACGAAGGCGCCGACCGGGCGGGCCAGGTAGCCGACGCCGTAAGTAGCCAGCGAAGCGATGATGGCCATTTTCGGGTCGGTATTGGGGAAGAAGATCTGCGGGAAAATCAGTGCCGCAGCCTGGGCATAGATGAAAAAGTCGTAGTACTCGAGTGCCGAGCCTATCCATCCGCTGGCGGTCGCTTTCTTGGCTTGAGAGCTGGAGTGGGCCATCGTTGTCTCCGTTGTTTTTGTTGGTCGCCGCACAGCAGGCGCCGTCGGGCGGCGGCCGGTAGGTGTGCGATCGCTATCGGGAGTTTTCGGTGCGCTTAATGAACGGACGGTCGCAGGCGGAGTCTGCCAAGGGAGGACGAACGAGCAGGTGCGGGTTGCAAGGCGATTGAGGTTTGCATAGGTCGGTACCCGTTTTATTGAACTTATTATGTCGTGGCGTTGGGCTTGTATGCGCGGGCTGCGCCGAACGGCTATCTGGGCAGAAAAGGGCGGTCGGTGTGCCTGCGTCTGATCCCATGGTTGCCCACGGGTGGCAGTGAATCAATTCGCCAAAACGGGTTTTGTGCGGTAATCGAACGCAAAACTAACCGTTCCGTACAAAGTGATTGCTGGCGCGACTTTACCTGCGAATAATTGAACATGCCAGGAACCCGTCGAGGTTCGGTTTGTTGCCTTTTCCAATAACAAGGAACCCCACCATGCAGCGTTCGATAGCCACCGTGTCCTTGAGCGGCACCCTGCCGGAAAAGCTCGAAGCCATCGCCGCCGCCGGTTTCGACGGCGTCGAGATCTTCGAGAATGATCTGCTCTACTATGCCGGCAGCCCCCGCGAAGTGCGGCAGATGTGCGCCGACCTGGGCATCGCCATCACCCTGTTCCAGCCGTTTCGCGATTTCGAAGGCTGCCGCCGCGATCGCCTGCAAAAAAACATCGACCGCGCCGAGCGCAAGTTCGACCTGATGCAAGAGCTGGGCACCGACCTGGTGCTGGTGTGCAGCAACGTGCAGGCCGACGCGCTGGGCGAAGAACAACTGCTGGTGGACGACCTGCGCCTGCTCGGCGAACACGCGGGCAAACGCGGCCTGCGCATCGGCTACGAAGCCTTGGCCTGGGGCCGCCACGTCAACACCTACCAGCAAGTGTGGAACCTGGTGCGCCAGGCCGACCACCCGGCGCTGGGGGTGATCCTCGACAGCTTCCACACCCTGTCGCTCAAGGGTGACCCGGCGGCGATCCGCGACATCCCCGGCGACAAGATCTTCTTCGTGCAGATGGCCGACGCGCCGATCCTGGCCATGGACGTGCTGGAGTGGAGCCGCCACTTCCGCTGCTTCCCAGGCCAGGGTGAAATGGACCTGGCCGGTTTCCTCGCGCCGATTCTCGCCACCGGCTACCGCGGCCCGCTGTCGCTGGAAATCTTCAACGACGGCTTCCGCGCCGCACCACCGCGGCAGAACGCCGCCGATGGCCTGCGTTCGCTGCTGTACCTCGAAGAGCAGACCCGCCTGCGCCTGCAGCAGGAAGGCACCGCCATCGAGCCGGGCGTGCTGTTCGCACCGCCCGCCGCCAGTGCCTATGATGGCGTGGAGTTCCTTGAATTTGCCGTCGACGAGGCCGTCGGCGCGCGCTTGGGCGGCTGGCTCAAGCGCTTGGGTTTTGCCGATGCCGGCAAGCACCGCAGCAAAGACGTACGCCTGCTGCGCCAGAACGATATCAATATCGTCCTCAATGCCGAGCCGTACTCCTTTGGCCACAACTTCTTCGAGGCCCACGGCCCGTCGTTGTGCGCCACCGCGCTGCGGGTCAAGGACGAACACGCCGCGCTGCAACGCGCCACTGACTTCCGCGGCCAGCCGTTCCGCGGCCTGGTCGGCCCCAATGAATGCGAAGTGCCCGCCGTGCGCGCCCCGGACGGCAGCCTGATCTACCTGGTGGAGCAGGGCAAGGAAGGCCCGTCGTTGTACGACACCGACTTCCGCCTGGACCCGGCCGCCACCGCCACCGGCGGCCTGCAGCGCATCGACCACATGGCCCTGGCCCTGCCGGCCGAGTCGCTGGACAGCTGGGTGCTGTTCTACAAGAGTCTGTTCGACTTCGCCGCCGATGACGAGGTGGTGCTGCCCGACCCTTACGGCCTGGTAAAAAGCCGCGCCCTGCGCAGCCAGTGCGGCAGCCTGCGTTTGCCGCTGAACATCTCGGAAAACCGCAACACCGCGATTGCCCATGCGTTGTCCAGCTATCGTGGCTCCGGCGTGCACCATATCGCCTTCGATTGTGCAGACATCTTCAAGGAAGTGGCGCGCGCCAAGGAAGCGGGCGTACCTCTGCTGGAGATCCCGCTCAACTACTACGACGATTTGGCGGCGCGTTTTGATTTCGACGACGAGTTCCTCAGCGAACTGGCGTACTACAACGTGCTGTACGACCGTGACGCCCAGGGTGGCGAGCTGTTCCACGTGTACACCGAGTCGTTCGAGGACCGCTTCTTCTTCGAGATCATCCAGCGCAAAGGTGGCTATGCCGGATACGGTGCGGCGAACGTCGCAGTGCGCCTGGCGGCGATGGCCAAGCGGCGCAGTGGCGCGGCGCGCAAGCCGGTGTTGTAACGGACAGGGCAGGTTCATGCCTGCCTTGATCGTTGTTGCGTAGCAGAGATCGAGCGCCGCGCGTGCGGCGCTCGATCAGACGAGGCACTGTCCGCCTGCCAACACCCCTCACACACTTTGCCCTCCCACCAGCACCACCCATCCGCCAAACCCCAGCAAAATCAAGCCGTTGAACCCGGCACAACTCCTGCAACAGGGCTATCAAAGCCCAGTCCCCGCAGGAGCGACCTTGAACCGACCCATCCTCCCCCTGATCCCGCTCTGCGCCGTGCTGGCCCTGGTCGGCTGCGAGCGTGCCGAGCAGCACGCGGCGCAAAGCACTCAGCCGATCCACGGCGGTACGCTGGTGTACGCCACCGACCGCGAACCCACCTGCCTCGACCCGCACGTGGCCGGCGACATGCCCCAGGTGTTCGTCGCCCAGCAGTACCTCGACTCGCTGGTGTCGATGGACAGCCACGGCCAGATCGGCCCCTGGCTGGCCAGCCGCTGGGAGGTCTCCGCTGACGGCCTGCGCTATACCTTCCACCTGCGCCGCGACGTGCATTTCACCGATGGCACGCCGTTCAATGCCGAGGCGGTCAAGGCCAACCTCGATCACATGGCCAACCCCAAGACCCAGTCCAGCACCGCCGGTGGTTATATCCGCCAGTATCGAAGCACCAAGGTGCTCGACGACTACACCGCTGAGGTCACGCTGGCCACGCCCTATGCAGCCTTCCTGGAGGTGTTGGCGCAAGGCTTTCTCGGCATCCAGTCGCCCACCGCGCTGGCTCGCAGCCGTGACGAAAACTGCGAAAGCCCGGTCGGCAGCGGGCCGTTCAAGGTGGTGCGATGGGACCGGCAGAACCAGGTGGAGCTGGTACGCAACCCGGACTACAACTGGGCGCCGCCGACCGCACAGCATCAAGGGCCGGCGTATCTTGCGCGCATCGTCTGGAAGTTCATCCAGGAGCCGTCGGTGCGCTTCGCCTCGCTGCAGGCCGGTGAGGTGGACGTGATCGAGGCGCTGCCGCCGGAATCGCACGAGGCAGCGCGGCGCAACCCCGACGTGGACCTGATCATCGCCCAGCGCCCGGGCAACCCCACCAACGGCACCTTCAACCTGCGCCGTGCGCCGTTCGACGATATCCGCGTGCGCGAGGCACTGGTGCGCAGCGCCGACGTCGAGGGCGCGCTCAAGAGCGTGTACTTCGGCGAGTTCCCGCGCTCCGGGGGGCCGCTCAGCGTGGCCACGCCGTTCTACAGCGGCGACTTCGAGCGCAGCCAGGATTACGACCCGGCGCGCGCCGCCACGCTGCTCGACGAAGCCGGCTGGACCCGCCGCGACAGCGAGGGCTACCGCACCAAGGGCGGCCAGCGCCTGCGCGCGGTGGTGCTGATTGGCGCGCGCACGCCGCCGTCGGAGCTCACCCTGTGGGAGCAGGTGCAAGCCACCACGCGCCAGGTCGGCATCGAGCTGGTGCTCGACCAGATGAGCGACGCCCAGGTCACCAGCCGCCAGGCCGCGTGGGACTACGACATCCGCATCGGCTACTGGAACACCAACACCCCCGACGTGCTGCGCATCATCTTTACCAGCGCCTTCGTCCAGCCGGCCGGGGTGGGTGGCTACCACCAGAACTCATCCGGCTACGCCGACCCAGGCTTCGACGCCTTGCTCGACAGCGCCCTGGCCACGCAAGACGCCGAACTGCGCCGCCAGCGTTATCACCTGGCGCAGCAGCAGGCAGCGGCGCAATACCTGCAACTCACCACCTACCCGCAAAGCACCCGCCTGGGCATCTACAAGACCGCCCACGGCGTGCGCCTGGAGCCTTCGCTGGCGGTGACCTACCTCTATGACGCATGGGTGAACAAATGACTTCGACAACCCTCGCCGTGACCGACCCGCGCCGTGAGCGGCTGGCCGCGCTGGGCCGCCGCGCGGGCATCCGCCTGGCCGGCGGTGTGCTGGTGCTGTGGGCGGTGGCAACGCTGACCTTCTTCGCCTTGCGCCTGATGCCGGGCGACCCGGTGCTGGCGATTCTCGGCGGCACCACAGGCAACCCTTCGCCCGAAGCCATCGAAGCCGCACGCCAGGAGTTCGGCCTCGACAAGCCGCTGGCGGTGCAATACGTGCTCTACCTCGGGCGCCTGCTGCAGGGTGACCTGGGCATGTCCTACTCGCAGCACCTGCCGGTAACGCGGGTGCTGGCCGAGCAGGGCGGCGCCACGTTCGAGCTGACCGTGGCGGCACTGGTGCTGGCCTGGTTGCTGGTGCTGTTGCTGACGGTGGTCACCGCCGGCCGTGGCCGTTTGATCGGCGGCGTGGCTTCGTTGCTGGAAACCGTGAGCGCATCGTTGCCGCACTTCTGGCTCGGTGTGGTGCTGCTGGCAGTGTTCGCCTTCGGCCTGCGCTGGTTCCCGCCGGCGGGTAGCGATAGCTTGGCCAGCCTGGTGTTGCCGGCGTTTTCACTGGCTATTCCGTTGGCAGGCTTCATTGCCCAGGTGACTCGCGAATCCCTGGAGCTGACCCTCGAGCAGCCTTTCGTACTGACGGCGCGCACCCGCGGCCTGAGCGACCTGGCGGTGCGTTTCAAGCATGCCCTGCGCCATGCCTTGCTGCCTGGTGTGGCGCTGTCGGGCTGGGCCATCGGCGCGCTGATCAGCGGCGCGGTGGTGTGCGAGGTGATCTTCTCGCGCAAGGGCATCGGCCGCCAGCTGTACCAGGCCGTACAACTGCAGGACCTGCCGCTGGTGATCGGCATCAGCCTGGTGGTGGCTGCCGGCTACGTGCTGGCCAACATTCTGGTCGACCTGCTGTACCAGTGGATCGACCCTCGGCAACAGGAGGCTGCAGCATGACTGACCTGACCTTGGGCCGGGCCCTGACGCCCGTGCGCCGGCAACGGCGCCTGAGCCTGCCGCCGCTGGGCGCCAGCCTGGCGATCCTGTTTTTGCTGGCGCTGGTGCTGGCGGCGTTGCTGCCGGGGCTGTTCACCCGCATCGACCCGTTGGCCATCGTGCCGCGCGAGGCGTTCCAGCCGCCCAGTTGGGTCCATTGGCTGGGCACCGACCAGTCGGGCCGCGACATCTTTGCGCGGATCATCCACGGCGCCCGTCAGAGCCTGCTGATCGGCGTGGCGGCCACGGCTATCTCGATGGCTATCGCCATTGCCCTGGGGCTGCTCGGCGGCCTGGGTGGGGCGCGTGTGGACCGGGCGGTGGGTTGGCTGCTGGAGGTGCTGTTCGCATTCCCCAGCCTGGTGCTGGCGCTGTTGTTCGTGGCGGTGTTCGGCAGCGGCGTCGGCCCGCTGATCGTCGCCACCGGGCTGGGGGGCGCGCCGGGCTATGCGCGCATGGTGCGCGGCCAGGTGCTGGCGGTGCGCAATGCCGGTTACATCGAAGCCGCCCGCGCGCTCGGCCACCCGACCTCGCGCATCGTCCTGCGCCAGTTACTGCCCAATGCCATGCGCCCGCTGGTGGTGACGCTGACCATGGGCGTCGGCCAGGCCATCGTCTGGGCCTCGGCGTTGAGCTTTCTCGGCCTGGGTGCACGGCCGCCGGCGCCGGAGTGGGGGACCATGCTGTCGATGGGCCGCGACTTCATTGCCAATGCCTGGTGGCTGACCTTCTTCCCCGGTTTGTTCATCGTCCTGACCACGCTGGCCACCACGGTCACCGGTCGCTATATCCAACAACGCCTGGAGGGCCGCCTGCCATGAGCGACAAGACCTTGATCGTCGAGGGGCTGACCGTGGCTTTCGAAGGCCGCAGTGTGGTCCGTGATTTGTCTTTCACCCTGCAACCGGGGCGCTGCGTGGCGTTGGTGGGTGAGTCGGGCTCGGGCAAGAGCGTCAGTGCCCGCAGCCTGGTGGGCCTGGCCGGGCGGGGTGCGCACGTGAGCGCCCGCCAGGCGAGTTTCGGCGGGCACGACCTGCTCGACCTGAGCGAGCGCCAGTGGCGCGCGGTGCGCGGCAAGGACATCGGCTTCGTGCTGCAGGATGCGCTGGTGTCGCTCGACCCGCTGCGGCCGGTGGGCAAGGAAATTCTCGAAGTGCTGCAAGCGCATCAGTATGGCGACCGACACAGCCGTGCGGCGCGTGTGCACGCGTTGCTGGAGCGGGTCGGCGTGCCGGATGTGGCCTTGCGTGCCCGGCAGCGCCCCGGGCAATTGTCCGGTGGCTTGCGTCAGCGTGCGCTGATTGCCAGTGCGCTGGCGCTGGACCCTGCGCTGGTGATCGCCGACGAGCCGACCACTGCCCTGGATGCGACGGTGCAGGCGCAGATACTTGAAGTGTTCCAGCAGATCAAGGCCCGCGGCGCGTCACTGTTGATCATCAGCCATGACCTGGCGGTGGTCGCGCAAATGGCCGATGAGGTGGTGGTGCTGCGCCATGGCGAGGTGGTGGAGCAGGGGCCGATGCAGCAGGTGCTGCGCCAGCCGCGCCACCCGTACACCCAGGCGTTGCTGGCGGCGGTGCCGGCCGAACACCCGCGTGGCAGCCGATTGTCACCTGAGCGCGCAGGGGTAAAACGTGACCCCAAGCCCCGGCACAAAAGCGACGTGCTGCTGGAGGGGCGCGGCCTGGGCAAGCGTTACCTGGGCCCTGACGGCCTGCTGCGGCAGGTAGTGCAGGGTGTCGATTTCACCCTGCGCGCCGGGCGCACGCTGGGCATCGTCGGCGAATCCGGCTCGGGCAAGACCACGGTGGCGCGCATCGCCCTGGGCCTGTTGCAGCCCGATGAAGGCGAGGTGCTGTACCGCGGCCAGCCCTGGAACCGCCCGGGTAACGCCGTGACGGAAGCACTGCGCAGGCCGTTGCGCCGCGAGATCAGCGTGATCTACCAGGACCCGCTGGGCTCGTTCGACCCGC
>Ga0213823_1000289_pt1 | contig 48771 bp, 50 predicted proteins | sample MC6MC0907MG_FD_179887 | JGI IMG/M metagenome (GOLD analysis project Ga0213823, IMG submission 179887) | Enriched soil aggregate microbial communities from Iowa State University, Ames, United States - MC6-MC0907-MG | ecosystem: Environmental > Terrestrial > Soil > Unclassified | place: USA: Iowa...
GCTTCTGTTGTATTGATGATTAATTTATCTCCTTGGTTAACAAAGAATGGAACTTGAACAATAAGACCTGTTTCAAGGGTTGCAGGCTTTGTACCGCCAGAAGCTGTATCGCCTTTAATACCTGGCTCTGTTTCAGTTACTTCTAATTCAACAGTGTTCGGTAGTTCCACACCAAGAGTTTCATGACTAAACATCATAATGTGGACTTCCATGTTTTCCTTTAAAAACTTTAATTCATATTCAATGTTGCTAGCTGGGAGTTCCACTTGTTCGTAGGAATCCATATCCATAAACACGTGAGAATCACCGCTAGCATAAAGGTATTGCATTTTACGATTATCAATTTGAGCTTTTTCTACTTTCTCACCGGCACGGAACGTTTTTTCTTGAATCGCTCCATTGCGAAGGTTACGCAGCTTTGAACGAACAAACGCTGCTCCTTTCCCTGGCTTTACATGTTGGAAATCCATAACACGCCATAGGCCGCCATCCACTTCGATTGTTAATCCTGTTTTAAAATCGTTTACAGATATCATGATAAAATCCTCCTAAATTCATTACAGTATAATTAGTTCTTTTGTAGAATGAGTGAGAGCTTGGTTGTGATCCTTCGTAATCATTGTATCATCTTCTATCCGAACGCCGCCAAGGCCTGGGATATAGATACCAGGTTCACATGTTACAACCATTCCAGGTTCCAAAATGATGTCAGATTTCATTGATAAGCTAGGACCTTCGTGAACCTCAAGCCCGATACCATGACCTGTTGAATGTCCAAAGTATTCTCCATAACCTTTTTCTGTTATGTAGTTTCGCGTTAATGCATCTGCTTCTTTACCTGTTATGCCTGGTTTTATACCGTCCATACCTCTCAATTGTGCTTCAAGAACAATATCGTAAATTTCTTTCAGTTTCACATCAGGCTCCCCGACAGCAACTGTCCTCGTAATATCAGAGACATACCCATTGTAGTATGCACCATAGTCCAATGTCACAAAATCTCCAGCTTCGATTATTTTATCACTTGCAACACCGTGTGGCAGTGCAGAACGGTGCCCTGAAGCAACAATCGTATTAAAAGAGGAAGAAGTCGCACCGGCCCTTCTCATAAAGAACTCCAATTCATTCGATACCTCTAATTCCGTTTTTCCAGGACGAATGAAGTCTAAAATATGTTTAAATGCAGCATCTGCAATATCTGCTGCTACCTTTAATATATTAATCTCTGCATCAGTCTTAATCAAGCGTAACTTTTCAACCACACCGGAAATTGGCACAAGTTCAGCTTCAATTTCTTTCTCATATACTTTATGGGAAGAGTATGTTAAATAATCTTCTTCAAATCCCAATTTTTGAATACCCAATTCTTTAGCAAGACGTGCTACTTCTTCGGGAATAGAACTAGAAAAATTAACAATTTCGAAACCATGACACTGGTTAGATGCTTGTTCAATATAACGGAAATCTGTTATAAACAGCGCCTTTTCAGGACTAATTAAAACAACACCAGCTGTACCAGTAAAGTTAGATATGTAGCGGCGGTTAAATGGGCTTGTTATCAGAATCCCATCAATTCCCTGTTGTGAAAAAATCGATCTTAGTCTTTCTATTTTTTCCATTTCTCTCCACTCCTTTTCGAATCCGCATATGGTCAAAAATATTTTATCACAACCTATCAAATCCGACTAATCGCAACTTAGGTGGAGGCCTCTTTCTCTTGTACTTTATTAAGTTCAAACACATAATTAATGGAATAACCAATGAAAGTTCCATATACGATATATAAACAAATGGAAGTAATGATGGTATCCCTGCTTAAATCAGAAAACGGTTTTATTCCGGGAAATAGCGGATTCAGGATAAAGAACACCAGTAAGAATAAAACGAGCCCATAACCAATCCCAACCCATAAACCTTTGAATTTTCTTAGAACGGCATAATAAACGAAAGCAGCAAAAATAGAAAATACACCCATTAACATGATGGATACTACTGTTCCAATCCAGCCATTTTTCCAATCTCCAAGAGACCACGGTTCTAATATGATATTAGGGCCAACTTCTGAAAAATTAAAAAAGGACGCAATATACCCAATTGTTCCCCAAAAAACCCCGCCAAATAAACCTGTCCAAAAAACCATAGCCAAAAAGGACATAGATTTTGGATAATTTTCTATTTTATGATCATTTGCCATTAAAACAACCCCCGTTTTTTCAATGTGATAATAATGGAAGTCCTTATTACTTTTAATTATCATCAAGTAGTAAATTTGATGATAAATTCCATCAATATTATGCCCTTAGAAATTCAATCCTTACATAAAAAAATATTTTTGCTAAATTTAGTTGGAAATATTCTGTCTTCCTAGAGGTTTTTTCATTTTTTTAGTAGAATACATTTAAGTACAAACAGATTTATCATTTCTGCTATTGTGCAACTTTGTTATAGGTTGGTGTTAATGACCATGTCCAATTCTAAAAAACCCGTATATGGCGGCCAAGCGGTCGTTGAAGGAGTTATGTTTGGCGGAAAACATCATTATGTTACCGCAGTTCGCAGAAAAGACCGTTCTGTTGAATACTTTCATTTGCCGCGGAAAGCAAATCAAACTTTAACTAGTTTAAAAAAAATCCCGTTTCTTCGCGGAATCATTGCTATTATTGAATCTAGTGCAAATGGATCGAAACACTTAAACTTCTCCACTGAACGATTTGATGTGGATCCAAAAGACGATGCAACAATTAAAGAACAAGAAGCCTCAAAATTGACGATGTATCTTGGAGTAGCAGTTATCGGGGTCCTTTCGTTTTTATTTGGAAAATTTGCTTTTACATTAATTCCAGTATTCTTAGCAGTACTAACCAAACCAATTTTCCCATCCGATTTTGCTCAAGTCTTGGTGGAAGGCTTCTTTAAGCTTTTGCTGCTCCTTTCTTATATATATTTTGTCTCACTTACCCCGCTAATCAAAAGAGTGTTTCAATATCATGGTGCTGAGCATAAAGTAATTAACACCTTTGAAGCAGGGGTAGAACTGACCGTTGAAAATGTTCAGGCCCATTCCCGCCTGCATTACCGCTGCGGAAGCAGTTTCATCTTATTTACCGTTATCGTCGGTGTATTTATTTATATGTTAGTCCCGACATCACCGCTATGGTTACGAGTTGTCGACCGTCTTCTCTTAATACCGGTAGTGTTAGGTATCGCCTTTGAAGTCTTACAGGTCACGAACAAGCTTCGTGATATTCCATTCTTAAAATATTTAGGACTTCCAGGACTTTGGCTTCAAATGTTAACGACTAAGGAACCCAGTAATGATCAGGTCGAAGTGGCGATTCTTTCCTTTAACGAATTGCTAAAAAGGGAAAAGGAAACGGAATACGATATGAAAAGTGAAGAAATTGTCTAAATCTTTGTTTTGATGTGTTTAAAAGACTAAAAAAATGCTTAAGATGCTCTTAGGGAGGTGGCATTCTTGAAAAATCGGACACCTGTAATTATTGTTGGGGTACTTATTGTTCTTGCTCTGCTGGGACTTTTTGGTTCATTTACAGCTAATCCAGCCGGTTTCATTCAGAGAATAGCTGTCATCGCATTGATCGGTTTGGCGATTTATTTCCTTGTTCGAAAGTTTTCAAATTCGAGCCCTCAAAAAAGAGAGCAGCGGGCATTTCTTAAAGCAGCAAAAAAGTCAAAAAAAAGATTACAGCAAAAGAGTGGGGATACAAATGTAAAAACCTCTTCTCTTGGGACCTTAACAACATTAAAGAAATCCAGCAAGACAAAAAAGAAATCTCCTGCTCACCTGACCGTTATCGACGGCAAAAAAGGGAAAAAGAAAAATCGAGCGTCCTTTTAGACACTCGATTTTTCTTTTTAACAAGGTTTCCACCTTTGATTAATATCCCCAACTGTTTAAAAACTTTTTCGCATGTTCTCTCCCTAAATCAAATAATTTCCGCTTTTTTTCTTCGGATAAATGGAATTCTGTTAACGATACTCCTTTAGCAGTAATAAAAATAATATTTTCAACATGCTTTTTGGAAATATATCGTTGGTCATGGGCGTCCTTCATAGTCTCAAATAATGCCCCAAATAATTGAATACCGTTTTTTATTTTATGTTTTTCATGTTCATACTCACTGGGGCTAAGTTTAATCCCAAGCACAGGTCTGACTTTTTTTACATTATCCTTATCAAAAAGCCACATAGGGAAATTACTGAGTACCCCGCCGTCCACCAAAATATTCACGCCATCCATGGAACGCAATTTAACCGGTTCAAAAAAGTAAGGGATACTGCAGCTCATTCTAATTGCTTTAGCTATAGGAAAAGAACCTGGTGAAATCCCGTACTTTTCTAAATCATCAGGCAAAACGACCATTTGTCCATTCGACAGGTCTGAAGCAATCACTCTAAGTGCATTGGTAGGCAAATCAGAAAAAGTTCTTAACCCTTTTGCTTCGAGCTTCTCTTTCATCCATTTTTCAAGTTCATTTCCTTTATAAAGTCCAAGCTTCCAATACACGAGCAGCCATTTAGCAATTGAAAATGGAATGATGGTTTTACGAGGATCAAGCATTTTGGGCAGATTGAACTCATCCACCAATTGATATATTTCCTTACTCGTATAGCCTGCGGCAATTAATGCGGCAACAATTGAACCTGCACTCGTTCCTGCGACCCTTACAAACTGAAAGCCCCTGTTTTCAATTTCTTCATAGGCCCCAATGAGTGAAAACCCTCTAATTCCCCCTCCAGAAAAAACGCCGTCTATTTTCATGGCAGCAACTCCTAAAGTTGAACTCATTGTTACATCTTTAATCAGCCCATCGCAAAAATAGTACCAAGGACATGCGTAAAATTTTTAAAAAAACGAATAGACTTTCTTTGGACCCATTTTGTCTACAAAATGTTCACCGGTGTATCTTCTTTCTTCATATCATCAACATATCTATTTCGTAAACTTTACCTATCATTTTATAATTCTCATTAATACATAAAGGCAGGGAATTTTATGAGTATTAGAAACCAAAGGGTTAAGGTGTACGATATGACCTGTACATCTTGCGAAAAGCGGATTGAAAGAACTGTAAAAAAATTGGATGGCGTTATCGATGTAAGAGCAAATTTTAGCGGCCAATATGCAGATATTGAATTTATTGATGAGATTTGCAGCATAAATCAAATAAAGGCAGCGATTAACCGTGTCGGTTACAGTACAGAAGATGCAAAGAGTTTTAAGTTTATTGGCATAATCATTGTTGTTGCTGCTATTCTGTTGCTTGGAATAAATACAGGCAGCTTTAATATGGAGGATAAACTCAAAAATGCTTCCTATGCTGTATTATTTGTTGTTGGATTGATTACTTCCCTTCATTGTGTAGGAATGTGCGGTGGTATTATGCTTTCCCAAACCATCGGAAAGGAAAGTAAAAGCAAATTTAATGCAATGAAACCAGCTATTTTATATAACCTTGGAAGAGTTGTATCCTATACCATTATTGGCGGAATCGCTGGTGCCATTGGTTCCGTTTTTGCTCTTTCTCTAACGGCAAAAGCTTCAATGCAAATTTTGGCCGGAATATTCATGATTGTTATGGGCTTTAATATGGCTGGCTTTAAAGCTTTTAGAAAGCTTCAACTCAAACTACCAACTTCTGTTTTGAAATTGTTAGGTAAACCTAAACCTAAAACACCGTTTTTTGTAGGAATTTTTAATGGATTAATGCCATGCGGTCCATTGCAAACAATGCAGCTATATGCTTTAGGAACAGGCAGTGGTATTAGCGGTGCACTATCCATGTTCATTTTTGCTATTGGAACCGTCCCACTTATGCTGACATTCGGGGCATTATCAAGTCTTTTAAGTAAAGGTTATACAAAAAAAATCCTTAAATTTAGCGGAATTCTTATTGTCGTTCTTGGACTTGTTATGAGTAATCGGGGCTTGGCTCTTGCTGGAATGAATTTAGGCCCGGCCTCTATGCTGGCTAATATTGGCACTTTTGGTGATAATTCCTCTGCCGCTGCAAATGCGACGAAAGCAACAATCAAGGATGGTGTGCAGGTTATAAATATGACGGCAAACGTCTACGGCTATACTCCAAATACTCTATATGTTCAAAAGGGAATGCCTGTTAAGTGGGTCATAGATGGTGAGCAGCTTACCGGCTGCAACAATACGATTGTAATGCCTGATATGAATTTAGAACAGAAACTTCAAAGTGGTAAAAATATCATTGAATTCACTCCAGGTAATGAAGATATTCCTTTTAGTTGTTGGATGGGAATGAAACGTGGAACCATTAAGGTCGTAGATGATCTTAAGACTATATCTGTTTCCAGCAGTGATGCAACTGGTATTGATTCATCGACCAAATCTACGGCTTCAGCTTCCAATCAATCACAACCAAGTATTTATGGTACTGATATCAGCAAGGTGCCTACTAATAGACTTGTCAATAAAGCACAGTTAACAAATAATGAGCAAACATTAGAAATTAAAGGAATCGGTTATGAATTAGAACCATTGATCATGGTGATTAATAAAGGGATAAAGACGAAGATGTCAATTGATTTAACATCATTTGATACTCCAGATGGGTACTTCTTGATTTTGAAATCAAATACAAAAGAAATTGTAACTGATTTTACCGGTGTAAACGGTTCCGTTGATGTTGAATTTAACATAGAAAAAGCAGGTTCCTACGGAATTTATTTAAATGAAGATGAATTAATCGGTGCTATAGATGTTGTCGATGATATTAATTCCGTTAACCTAGAGGAAATTAGAAGTAAATATCTTCAATAAATAATTAAAAAGAGCTTTAATAAGGAAAATTCCTTATTAAAGCTCTTCTTTATGAATTAGATTCTATATCTTCATTATTAACTGATTTCATTTAGGAAAATGAATCGTAAACTTCGTTCCTTTTCCTACTTTACTTTCTACATCAATACTTGCAATGTGAAGCTGCAGGATATTCTTCACTATTGTTAAACCAATACCATTCCCTTCGATTTTGTGTCTGCTCATATCCCCCCGATAAAGTCTTTCAAATATAAACGGCAAATCTTCCTGCTTAATTCCGATCCCATTGTCACTTACTTCTACTACTATGTTTTTATCCTTTTCATACAATTTGATTTGCATCCTTCCGCCTAGCTCAGTAAATTTAAGGACATTAGAGAACAAGTTAATAAAGACTTGTTTTAGTTGATCTTTATCACCTGTTATCAGGTACATTTGATTAGGTTGAATCGTCAAATCCACTTTAATGCTTTTTTTATCTGCGTCCAAATAAAAGTTTTTGCATATTTCTGCTATAAATTCATCAAGATAGATCGTTTCATACTTTAGCTTTGTACTTTCAGATTCAAATTCCTTTAAAATATTTAAGTTATTAATTAATTTTCCAAACCTAATTACTTCTTCATTAAGATGATGCAATTTCTCTATTGTCACTGGATAGACCCCATCAATCATTGCCTCTAGATTGTTTTGCAGGACATTTAATGGAGTTCTAATTTCATGCGATATATCAGAAACTAATCTTTTTCTCAGCGTATCCTGATGCTTTAATTTCCCTGCTAAAAGATTTACGCTTTTTTGTAAATCTTTTAGTTCGATAATGTTACTTTTTATACTGGTTTTGCTTTCAAAATTCCCTTTTGATAAATTTACTGACATCCTTGCAACTTCGCTAATCGGATTCGAAAATTGCTTGGAAAAATAGAGGCTAAAAGCGCTTATTATAAGGAGAGTCAGAGCTCCGCTTATAACAATGCTTTTATTAATGGAGTCTTTAAAGTTTACATCTTCTTCCGTCATGAGTATAGATGAATACTGTCCAATATCGACATATCCGACAATCCTACTGTTTACTTTAATTTCAAATGATTTTGTAGTGTAAACACCCTTATCCTGAACTGGCATTGCATTCTTATTTAACTGAATTTTTATTGCATTTGGGTCCATACCCCACACTGGTTTTTTAGTTTGATCCAAAAGTGTTAAGCAATAGTTGCCCATATAAGCTTCGTGCATAAGCTCAACCCCGGTATCCTCTGACCACTTACCTTCTCGTTTATAAACATCTTCTAAATAGGTAACGATTCTTTGATATCTTTTATTCTGTAAATCAACCATATATTGATTAAACTTATTCGTTACAGTAATGTTCACAAACAATGTAACTAGAAGGATTGCCGCAATGGTGCACATAATAAATAAAATACTTAATCTTTTGCTGATGGAATGCACTTAAAACACTCCTCCAAATTTATAGCCTGCTTTCATTACCGTTACAACATATTTTGGATTCTTCGTATCTGTTTCTATCTTTTTACGAATATTTTTAATGTGGACATCAATTGTTCGATCGAACCCGCTAAAATCTTCCCCATATAGTTTTTCAATAAGCTGTTCTCTAGATAATACTTTTCCTTTATTTACCGCAAGTGTCCATAATATATTGAATTCATTTGGTGTAAAAGGGATCTCCTTATAACAAACCTTAACAGATCTTTTTTCACTATTTATCATTAGATTCCCATCGTCAAAAATTACACTTGAAGAATGAATTCTCCCATTTAGTCTTCGGAAGAGTGCATTTACCCTTGCAGTCAGCTCTCTAGGACTAAATGGTTTAATCAGATATTCATCAGCACCAATATTAAGCCCCTCAATTCGATCATTTAAAGACCCTTTTGCTGTTAACATAAAAATATGTACATCAGAGGATTGGCGGATAATTTTACAAACTTCTTCTCCACTTATGTCAGGAAGCATTAAATCAAGAATCACCAAATTAATCTCTTCCGTTTTAAAAATTTCGATACCTTTCAAACCTGTTAAAACACAATAAACTTGATATCCTTCCTTTTCTAAATAAGCTTTTAAAACTGTAGATACACTTTCCTCATCTTCAATTAATAAAATATTAAACATGTATTTCACCCAGTTTTTTTATATTAAATACCCTTGTAAAGTCAGTATACTAGCTAGCGAAAGCGTAAAAAGAGAAAAAGGCTGACAATTATGTGTCTGCCTTTTTAAAACCTGATAAAGTTATATTTCTTGTATTCAATCACAATTTAACTTTTTGTAATCGCAATGCATTTAGAACAACTGAAACTGAACTGAATGCCATGGCAGCACCGGCAAGCCATGGTGCCAAAAATCCTAGCGCAGCAACTGGAATGCCAAGCGAATTATAAGCCAGTGCCCAGAAAAGATTTTGTTTAATATTGATAATGGTTTTTTTACTCATGAAGATAGCGTCAGCAATACTATTTAAATCGCCGCGAATCAGTGTGATATCAGCTGCCTCCATTGCAACATCTGTACCAGTACCAATTGCCATTCCAATGTCTGCAATTGCCAATGCAGGAGCATCATTAATTCCATCTCCTACCATGGCCACTTTCTTGCCCTGTGCCTGCAATTTCTTGATCTCATCGGCTTTCCCCTCTGGTAGAACTTCGGCTATAACATGATCAATCCCAGCTTGTGCAGCTATTGCTTTTGCTGTCTGCTGATTATCACCTGTGATCATGATCACTTCAAGTCTCATTTTTTTGAGGCGGCTAATGGCTGTTTTGGAGGTTTCTTTAATCGTGTCTGCAACAGCGACAGTACCTGCATATTGACCGTCAATAGCAGCAAGCATTGCTGTTTTTCCTACCTTTTCCAATTCATCCATCTTAACAAGGGCATCAGCAATTTCAACCTTAAATTTATTCATTAGTTTTCTTGTACCAACTAAGATTTGTTTTCCATCTACAATTGCTTTAATTCCAAATCCAGGGACGGCCTCAAATTCAGTAACTTCTTTTAATGGAATCCCTTTATCTTTAATACCTTGAACAATCGCTTGCGCAAGTGGATGTTCTGATTGCTTTTCAGCTGACCCCAATATTGCTAAAAATTCTTCCTCACTAAACAAATCTTCCGGGAGAACATCCGTTAAAACTGGTGTTCCATTTGTTACCGTACCTGTTTTATCCAATACCACTGTGGCCACTCGGTGGGTCATTTCCAGATGTTCTCCACCTTTAAAGAGGATTCCATATTCAGCTGCACGGCCGGATCCAGCCATAATAGAGGTTGGTGTTGCCAATCCCAATGCACAAGGACAAGCAATAACAAGAACTGCAATCATTTTTTCTAATGCGTCTGCAAAATCTCCAGGAGCAGCCCAAACATACCAGATAATAAAAGTTATAATAGCTATGGCAACAACAATTGGAACAAACACTCCAGAAATCTTATCGGCAAGGCGTTGAATGGGAGCTTTTGAACCTTGTGCTTCCTCTACCACTTTAATTATTTGTGCTAATGCCGTATCCCTGCCAACTTTTGTGGCTTCAATTTGTAAGAACCCATTTTTATTAAGTGTTGCACCAATTACCTCGTCACCTATACTCTTATCAACTGGGACACTTTCACCAGTCAGCATCGATTCATCAACAGCGGAACGCCCTTCAATAATTATTCCATCTACTGGAATCTTCTCACCTGGCTTGATATAAAGAAGATCTCCAACAACTACCTCTTCAATTGGAATTTCCAATTCAATACCCTTTCTCACAACAATAGCTGTCTTAGCCTGTAGACCCATTAATTTTTTAATCGCTTCTGATGATCTTCCTTTTGCTTTTGCTTCAAACAGCTTTCCTAAAATAATTAATGTGATTAATATAGAACTTGTTTCATAATAAAGTTCTACTTCATGGGCACTTTTTTCCATTAGGGACATCATTGATAAATATAAACTATAAAAATAAGCGGCAGATGTACCTAAAGCAACAAGTACGTCCATATTGGCACTCTTATTTTTAAGTGCTTTATAAGCACCGATATAAAACTGGCTTCCAATAATAAATTGAACTGGGGTCGCTAAAGCTAGCTGAACCCAGGGATTCATAAACATTTCTGGCACCCAAATAAAGGAGGTAAACGAAAAGTGGCCCACCATTGCCCATAAAAGCGGAAATGAAAGAATCGCTGAAAAGATAAACTTTTTCAATTGCTTGGCAATTTCTTTCTGGCGATGATCACTTGTATCTTTCGTCTCTTCTATTATTTGAGCCTCATAGCCAAGGGCTTCTACTTTTTTTATAATGTCGGTGTTCGTAAGCATGGATCCGTTAAACTCAACAGTTGCTTTTTCAAGAGCCAAATTTACATTCGCCTTAACAACACCTTCTAACTTATTCAAACCCTTTTCAATTCTTGTCGCACAAGCGGCACAAGTCATTCCTGTGATGTCAAACTCTTCCTTCTCAGTAACAACGTCGTATCCTAAATCTCTGATTTTCTTTTCTATATCATCCACATTTATTTGTGAAGGGTCATATTTAATTGCGGATTTCTCTAAGGCAAGATTAACATTTGCTGACTCAACACCCGCTAGTTTGTTTAGCCCCTTTTCAATTCTTGTCGCACATGCTGCACAAGTCATCCCAGAGATTTGTAAATTTGTTTCTTTCAAACTTTGACTCATGAATGTCAGCCCCTAATACCCTATAGAGGTATATATTTTTGTAAAAATAACGTGCTAGCGACTAGCACGTCTTATTAACTATTTATTTTACATCGTATCCTTGGTCCTCAATTGTTTCTTTAATTTCGTCCAAAGATACTTCCTGATTATTATATTCTACATCAACAGTAGCAGCTTTTAAATTTACCTTTACAGAAGCAATACCTTTAAGTTCTCCTAAGTTTCCTTCTACCGCTTTCACACAATGATTGCAAGACATACCTTCTACAGATAGTGTTATCTTTTCCATAAATAAACACCCTTTCTACTTGAGTTTTGATTTTATAGTAATGATGGTAACAGATCTCAAACTCATCTTACTGTACCCCCCTACCCTATGTAAAGAGATTGTTTTTGTTTTATTAAAATATTTTTTTCGTTTTCAAATTTTGTTCACACGTTGACCCAATCAGATATAACGTTTGGATATTTACCTTTGACACCCAATTTCAATAATTACTCTGTCCAAATAGGATTATTTGATAATTCTTTTAATACTTGTTGCATTGGCAGCTTTCCTTTTTACCAGAGCGATCAGGTTTACATGAAGGACATTTTCCTTGTTTTGATTTTTGAATATTTTTATAAAGCAGGGCGCCGGCAAAAGAAAAAATGACAATCCCTATGATCCAATTTAACATTGTTTTCCCCCGTTTCATTCATTATTATAATATTTTAGTATAAGAAGAAACTGTGCAGTAAGTTACAAGATTTTGTTACAAATATTCGAACAATAGCTTAAGTCTTACTGCTGTCCTACAATTTATCTCATTCATAATTTCGACATAAAGTATCCATTAATTCTGCAAACATTTTCTATACGATTAAGATATTAAAAGAAAGGAGTTGAGTTAAAATGAAAAAGTTGGCTATTGGAGTTTTAAGTGCGGCTTTGATTCTTGGAGCCGGCACAGCTGTATTTGCTGCTGGAAATACTGATTCAGGTGATGGCCTAAGTTTTGAAAATATGTTGCCTTTTATGCAAAAAACGCATCCAAATTCATCGAAAGAGGATTTACAGAATATGTACAATTCTTGCCATAAAGATGGAAATAATGGAATGATGGAAGGAACAAACGGTAAGAAAGTGGATAGTGAAAATATGATGAATAGTTTTTAACAATATCAATTCGGTTTGGTACTAATGACTAAAGTATGAATTTAGCAATATAGTAATAGATCGCCGAGAAGTATAAAGGATTAGAAATACCATCTACTCCGAGACCGATACCAAATGCAAAAGAAAGCGCTGATATTCTCAGCGCTTTCTTTCACCATACCAGGTCATAAAGAGAGAGGCATGTATGGCGTATTAGTTGTCCAATAGGGACGTGAGTTACTTAATCATAATGACCAATATGTAAATGTATCAAGTATTCCTAAGATTAACATAAAAATTCCTGCAATCCGCTGAACTATGGTACCAAATTTTCTCCCTTTTTTCATTAACACACCACTGCCGCCAAGATACCAAATTATGAAAATAACAATTAAAAGTGGTAAGGCTGTACCAAGAGCAAATATGGATGGGAGAATAAAACCATATGGGCTTGACAACACGACCGGCATTAACGTGACAAAAAACAGGATAAACATAGTCGGACAAAAAGCAAGGGAAAAGCTAAGTCCAAGCATAAAGGAACCAAATCGATTTTCTCTCTTGTATTCCTTGGACCGTTTAAACAAATTTAAAGTTCCATTCAATTTTATAAAGCCCAGCATATATATTCCCACAATTATTAAGATAGGACCCATAATCTTCCGCAGCCATGGAAAATAAAGTGTTAAATTTTGTTCAATTCCTTTGCCTAACAACCATACTAATCCACCTAATAGAGAGAAGGCAACTACTTTACCTAAGGTAAAACTGAAGACATCCTTCCAAACAATTTTCTTTTGAATGGACCTGTTCCCATACAGCGTGATTGCACTAATATTTCCCGTAAGCTGGCATGGTGCAAGTGCTCCCACAAGACCTAATATTAATGCAAATACCATTGGCCAGGATTCTAAACTATTTGCCATAGTAAAAAATGGTTGACTTAGGAAAGAACTTATTTGGCTAAATAAACTATACATAAAATCACCCTAAACTATGTTTGAATAGAATTACGATACCATAATAGAATGCAGAAAGTATGGAGATTATAGATTGTTCAAATAATATTCGCTTATTATAAAAATAACTTTTATTATATTTTTCAAGGTCATTTTGAATATGCTTAATAACAGTTTAGAGTTTTAAAGAAAAGCATCGAAAATGGGCCGATGATTTTCCTTTTGGAATCAACTTCTTTAAAGAATGACAAAATGGTAAACTTTAAGCATTTTTATCCTAAAATAGTCAATTCGGTGACTTTTGTTATTTACTTTGCTATGAAAATCGGTTCTATGAAAATGGAAAATGGTATAAAACAAGGAAAGAAAATAATGATTATATGGGATTTAATGCTACAGAAAAAGGGTTTTATACTTATTTTCTGTTCACTTTTTATCTTTTTTCCTGTTTATGATTATCCAAATAATCATGATCAACCCAATAAAGAGCACGCAGAGCATAAACATCTCGGAAAACCAGAAATACATGTGATGAAACATCATTTTCTTTCCCATCATCATTCCCATGGTTGTTGGGGGAAACCAGATCATTTTTATAACAAATATCAGTGCTGATATCCCAAGAATAATAATAAATAATAAAAACATCGTAGAAATTAGTCTCTTCATTTTCTCACCTATTCTACTTTATATCCTATTCCCCAGACTGTTTTAACAGGCTGCTCCTGAACCCCTGCTGCTTTCAATTTATCTCGGAGATTTTTTATATGAGAATCAACCGTTCGATCTTCCCCCATAAACTCTATTCCCCAAATTAACTCAACAAGCTGCTCTCTAGATAAAACATTTCCTTTATGTTCAAGGAAGATTTTAAGTAAATCAAACTCTGTCTGCGTAAGATTAATTTTCTTGTCCAAATAGTTAACACTTCGAGAGGCTAAGTTTACCGTGATCCCATCATGTTTTAACAGGTTATCCTTTTCTTCATTTAGATTAGTCCTACGCAACAATGCTTGAACTCTTGCCACCAATTCCTCTGCCTCAAATGGTTTAACTAGGTAATCATCTGCACCTTTTGTTAGCCCAGTCACCTTATCCTTAACGGTTCCTTTCGCCGTTAACATAATTACTGGCAAATCTGAAACCTTTCGCACTTGTTCAAGCGTCTGCCATCCATCCATCTGTGGCATCATGACATCCAAAATCATTAACCCATAGTTATTGTTTACAATTTTTTCATAAGCTTCTCTTCCATTTTCCGCATCTTCCACAAGATATCCTTCTTTGAGTAAATAAAGCCGCAAAAGTTGTCTCATTTCAAACTCATCATCCACTAGCAACAGTTTAATCATCAACTTTTCTCTCCTAATCACAACACTGAAATTTTTAAAGAAATGGTGAATGTTGAACCCATGTTTTCACGACTATCAACCGTAATTTCCCCGTCGTGTGCTTCAACGATTTTTTTGACAACATATAGTCCTAACCCGGTTCCACCTGTCTTCCTTGCCCGCGATTGTTCAACACGATAAAAACGTTCGAAAATTTTTGATAAATCCGATTTTGGAATTCCAATACCTGTATCTGCGATTACTATTTTTACAAATCCCCTTTCCAAATAAGAGAGAATCGTAATCTCCCCTTGATAGGTGTATTTCATGGCATTTTCAATAAGGTTGTATAGGACCTGTTCCATTCTTTTGGGGTCAATGCTGATTAATGAAATTTCCCGTAAATTGCGGGTAATCTTTATGCCCTTTTTTTCTATTTCAGGTTTAAGATTAGTTATTACTTCTTCAATAATATGATTAACATCGGACCACACTCGTTCAAGAGCGAATTCATTAACCTGTAATTTACTCATCTCAAACAAGTCATCCACTAGAATTGAAATTCGTTTTGCTTCATTATTTATAATATGTAGGTACTGACTCTGCTCTTGGCTGCTTTTATACATTCCTTTATTTAAAATGTCGCTATATCCATTGATATAGGTTAAGGGGGTACGAAGCTCATGGGAAACGGCTGCAAGGAAATCATTTCTACTATCTTCATAGTATTGAAGCTGCTCCCCTAGTGATTGAATTGACTTACCTAATTGGGCTATCTCATCATCACCTATCACTGGTATTCTTTGTTGATATTTACCCTGGGACATTTTATTGGTTGCATCCTTCATAATTAAAAGAGGCTGAGCAAGCTTTTTAGATAAAATCCCGATAAATCCGAATGCGAGTAACACAATTCCTAAACTAGCGATTAGCATTAATATGTTTAAAACAACCACTATTTCCCTCAAAATATTTGCAGGATAGTACATGTACACATAGCCTTTATTTTTTCCTATAGGTGAAACCGAAATAATATAATCGTGCTGTCTCCAATCAGTTTCCAGCAGCATTCCATCCTTCAGTTTCTTTCCTTTAGGTAATAGATGGTGCTTCATGTCTTTATCAGGATGTACTGAAGAATCGATCACTCCTTGTTTAGTATCAGTAACTAAAACCTTAGTTGTTGCACCTTTTTCCATTCTGATTACATGCTTAATTGTGTCTGAATTAAATTGTCCCTCAAGCACCTTTGCATGGTTATTACCTCTGATAAGTAAATCCTGCTTAATATAATCACCGAATATATTAATAAATACCCCATATAATATTGCCCCTAAAATAAGCAGCAAAATAACAAATATCCCACTGAAAAGCAATCCCAGCTTCGTTGAGATACTATTTATTTTCATAAATCTTTTCATTTAATTGCTCCTTAGCCTTCTATATAAAAGTACTCATTTATCTTATTTTACTTTAATATTGTCGAGAAAGTATGAAGAAGTCATGTTAAAATGACAACAAAGAAAAAAGGCAATGTGCAATCACAATGCCTTTTTTCAAGCTAGTCTTTTTCATTATGTTAACTCTATTACGAACTCGCCCGACGTTTACGGTTTTTCTACTTGGTTTGTGGAAGAAAAAAGAACATCGGCATGCCGATGTTTTTGGTTGTTATTATTTATAGAACTAATTAAATTCGTTTTGCGCCAATATATTTTGGTGTCCAGTAGCTGTTATTAGTATTGGTTATAATAACGCCTTTTGACGATGAAGCCATAATCATCTTGCCTGCTCCGATATACATCGCGACATGTGTTGGTTTGCTTGCTTTATTTGGTGCGAAAAACATTAAGTCTCCAGCTTGTAGTGAACTTACACGATATCCTTTTGTATAGTACATTTCAGTTGCTGTACGAGGTAATACTTTCCCCGCCTTACCGAACGAATATTTTACAAGACCTGAGCAGTCAAAGCCACTTGATGACATGCCGCCCCAGCGATATGGAACACCAATATTTGCTTTGGCAACTGAAATTGCTTTTGTATGATAATAGGCCGCTTCTGCTTTATCACCCGTTGTGGCAAACACTGAGCTAAGTCCAATTGTAATCACAAGTGCTGAGATGAATTTTTTTAGCATAATGTTATTCCCCCCATTGGAGTGATTTGATACTTATACTATACAAGGAAAGAATAACAAGGACATCACGATGAGATTACAATTCGATTACAAAATTATTCTAATATAATATTTGATATAAAAAAGGGATGGAAAATTAGCTCCATCCCTTTTAAGACCTCTATAAACCGCACTTTAATTGAGCACCACAGTTGGTACATGTATTGCATCCGCCGATTTCTTTTACTTTTCCTTTACGGCAGACTGGGCATGTGTTACCTACCTCAGAACCGATTGTTACATCTGTTGAACGTAGGTCGGTGATTGTATCAACAAGAACAACATGTTGAGTAGGTTTTTCATCAAACATAGATAATTGTTCATTTGTATTTTCTTCAGCTTTAAGTGTTAAAACCTGAGAATCCCGTGATCCGTCCACATAAACAGTACCACCTTTTGCACCACCGCGGTAAAGGCGCTCGTAAACCTTTTCTACCTGTTCGACGCTATAACCTTTTGGCGCGTTGACGGTTTTACTAATTGAGCTGTCAATCCAACGTTGGATAACACATTGAACATCCGCATGTGCTTCAGGCGCTAGTTCCATCGCTGTTACGAACCAATTTGGAAGATTTCCTGCATCTGCTTCTGGATGCTGGTCTAAATATTCTTGAACGATATCTGCTTTTACCTCGATAAATTTACCGAGGCGTCCGCTGCGGAAATACGAGAATGAGAAATAAGGCTCAAGACCTGTGGAAACTCCAACCATGGTACCAGTGGACCCCGTAGGAGCAACAGTTAGCAGATGGGAATTTCTTATTCCGTTTTCTAAAATCGATTGTCGAACATCCTCTGGCATTTTTTTCATAAATCCTGTATCAATAAAAGCTTGTCGTAACCGATTTGTTTCATTTGATGTATCACCAGTTAAGAATGGGAAACTTCCCTTCTCTTTGGCTAATTCAACTGATGTTCGATAGGCAGTAGTTGCAATGGTTTCAAATACTTCATCAACAAGTTTATTGCCTTCAGGTGAACCATACTCGGTTTCACAATAGATTAGTAAATCGTGTAAGCCCATTACGCCAAGTCCAACCCGGCGCTCGCCAAGGGCTTGTTTTTTATTTTCTTCTAGGAAGTATGGCGTTGCGTTAATAACGTTATCTTGCATTCTGACGCCCACAGCGACAGTTTTCTTTAGTTTCTCAAAATCAACAGTTTTTGTTTCCTTGTCCGCCATTTCTGCAAGGTTAACAGCAGCAAGGTTACACACTGAAAATGGTGCAAGTGGTTGCTCACCACATGGGTTTGTAGCTACAACTTGTTGACCATATGCTTTTGCATTTGTCATATCGTTAGCATTGTCGATAAAGAATATACCTGGTTCAGCAGAGTAAGTAGCACAAATGTTAATTAAATTCCATAACTCTTTTGCTTTGATTTTTTTGTAAACTCGTACTTTGTAACCGAGTTTTTCCCACTCGCGAACATCGCCGACTTTATGCCATTCTTCATTGTAAATATTCATTTCCTCTTCGTTATAGTGTTCAACATATGGGAAACGAAGTTCATATTCACTATCATTTTCAACAGCTTCCATAAACTCCTTGGTTAAACAAACGGAAATGTTTGCTCCAGTTAGGAATTCAGGATTATGAACAGTATAATTTCCACCGGTAGCTAATTTTTCTTCTGCATCAGCAATGATATTCCCATCAAATCCACCATATCCTGGGATATTTTTATAATTTACTATTCCCTGATACATAGCAGTTTCCTGTAGGGTCAATGGTGTGAATTTAAGCTTATCTTTCGCATGTTTTTTAATCGTTTCATCATTGGTATTTTCAATTAAGAATCGTAAAATTCTCGGATTTTGCATTTTTGAAATAATAAATTCAATAATGTCTGGGTGCCAGTCGGCCAACATAATCATCTGGGCCCCGCGGCGCGACCCCCCCTGCTCAACCAAATGAGTCAACTTCGCAATATCATCTAACCATGAAACTGAACCAGATGATTTTCCGTTTACACCTCTTGCCAAGGTATTTCGCGGTCTTAATGTCGAACCATTTGTTCCGACACCGCCGCCGCGGCTCATAATTTCCATTACCTGCTTACGATGGTCAGAGATACCCTCACGTGAGTCCGGAACGAACGGCATCACGTAACAATTAAAGAATGTGACATCGGTATTTGCCCCTGCACCATACAAGACCCGGCCCGCTGGAATAAAGTTCATTGTAACAAGCTCTTGATAAAACTTTTCAAACCACTCAATTCGCTTCTCTTCTGTTTCTTCAACCGAAGCAAGGCCAGTGGCATTCCGCTTCGCGATTTGTTCATAAAAGAGCTCCAACGGCTTTTCAATGACATCTAAAGACCGGACAATGACTCCTGTACTTGCTTCTTCAGGATCATCGAGGACTCCCCTGAACTCTTCTTCAATCAAAACCTTCGCCTTTTTATTCTCCCAATCAATTTCCACGATAGTTCCTAAGCCTCTGGCTGGAAATTTCGGATCTTCCTTAATAGTTAAAACAACAAAGTCGCCATTTGTTAGGGTGATTTTTGCTGTGTCTTTAAAGGTGTAGCGGTCTAACATGACCAACCGTGAAACACCCTTATGAGTTATTTTCATATCAGGGGTAACCGGATGCACTTGAGGGAATATGCGGATATCCTCATTTAACCTTTCAAAATCAATATTTATTTTTTGTCTAAAAACTACAGACATGAGAACAGCTCCTTCAATATGATAATCTCTATTTTGAATAGATTATAGTAATCTTTGTTATATCTAGTTGTTTTAATAAATCTAAGGTAACATAAAAAAACCTCATTAATCAACTAAAAAATCTATATATGGTACCAAAAATATTTTCGACACTACTACATATTGTATGGTGAGCAAAAAACAATTATTTTGTCAAACTTAAAAAAAACTAGATTAAGGAGAAAATAAAAGCTATTACTGGATTTTCACCATAAAACAGGAATATTTAACAAATTTCGCGGCTTGCCTCTTTTTTTTTAAAGTAATAAATGCAAAAAGAAAAAGCGGTCATCACCGCTTCCAACTACCTTTTAAAATTCCATTCATCACTTTCATATCGCTCTTTAGCTATTTTTTGAACATATGCGATTTCTTCTTCCGTGAGTTGATATGATTCAAGATCAATATTTAGTCCTTCAGCAAACCCCTTATTAAAAGCCTCTTTTGCCTCCTCAAGGGTAATCCTTCTTGGGCTAATCGCGTTGATGGCAACCGCCTTATCCTTAAATGCCTTCTTCATCCGCTCCTTTACCCGTTCATTTGAATATTTGAACAAACTAAACAGCTTGTCCTCATCTAAATCCAATAGAATCGACCCGTGCTGTAGAATAACACCTTTCTGTCTTGTTTGCGCACTTCCTGCTACCTTTCTGCCTTCCACAACAAGCTCATACCAGCTCGGGGCATCAAAGCAGACAGCAGAGCGGGGATTTTTCAACGCGTCCCGTTCTTCTACTGTTTTTGGCACAGCAAAATATGCCTCAAGCCCTAAATGATGAAAACCTTTTAAAATCCCTTCTGAAATGACACGATAGGCCTCAGTAACGGATTTTGGCATTTCCGGGTGGTCTTCTGAAACAATGACACTGTATGTAAGCTCATGTTCGTGGAGAACACCTCGTCCCCCTGTAGGTCTCCTGACAAAACCTAGCCCGTGTTCTTTCACTGCCTCCATGTCAATTTCTTTTTCAACCTTTTGAAAATAACCAACAGACAGGGTCGGCGGATTCCAGCCATAAAAGCGAATTACTGGAGGCATTTTGCCCTCGCTATGCCAATCTAGTAATGCTTCATCTAACGCCATATTAAAGGATGGTGAACAATTTCCAGAGTCTATAAACCGCCAAACTTCTTTTTTCATTCAAAAACCTCATTTTTATATTATTATTTCGAGTTTAAGTCTACCAAAATCTTATATGATTTCAAAATGAGATGTTTCTGCTATAATTTATTATGCAAAATGAAAAGAAATTTTCTCATTCATCTTTATCTTTACCCGAATGACTTATATAATAAAAACTAGTGCAGGAAAGCTTGAAAGGAGCAAAAAAAGTTGAGTTCACTTTATGTTTTTTTAATCATTATCGCAGCAGTTATCATCTACTCCGTTTTCACCTATTTCTATCAAAAGAGGATTGTGAAAACGGTAAAAGAAGAAGAATTCCGTGCCGGATACAGAAAGGCACAACTAATAGATGTTCGTGAACCGAATGAGTTCGATGGCGGTCATATTTTAGGAGCACGTAATATCCCCATGTCACAAATAAAAATGCGAATGAAGGAAATCCGCCCTGACATGCCGGTTTACCTGTATTGCCAAAGCGGTATGCGCAGTGCGCGTGCGGCGCAATTTTTACACAAAAAAGGCTATAAAGACCTTACCCAGCTCGAAGGCGGGTTCAAAAAATGGACAGGTAAAGTAAAAGCAAAGAATTAATGTATATAAATAAGGTTCCGGGAGATTCCGGAGCCTTTTATTGTTTCAAAAAATTCATTTAGCTTACTTTTATCGATTCTTAACTCAATTTTCAAATGTTTTGGCTTAAAATTAGGAATTATTGGCTCATTTTTTTGGAACTTCGGCTTTTTATACATTATGTACCAAAAACCACAAAAAAACGGGTAGCCTGCCATAAATATAAAAGGCCAGATTACTTTTGAATCTGACCTTTTCCATGTATTAAGCCTTTTGATATTTCAAAATTGGTTTACGTGCGGCAGTTGTTTCATCCAAACGGCCAACCACCGTTGTATGTGGCGCCTCTTGAACGACCTCAGGGTTATCTTCTGCCTCTTTGGCAATTTTGATCATGATATCGACGAAGGAATCAAGCGTTTCTTTTGATTCTGTTTCTGTCGGTTCAATCATGATACATTCTTCCACATTTAGCGGGAAGTAAATGGTTGGTGGATGGTATCCAAAATCGAGCAGGCGTTTCGCAATATCCAATGTCCGGACACCTAATTTTTTCTGACGTTTTCCACTAAGCACAAACTCATGCTTACAATGTTTATCAAATGGTAAATCATAATATTCAGCCAATCTTCTCATCATGTAGTTGGCATTTAATACAGCATACTCCGTTACTGCTTTTAAGCCATCAGGACCCATAGAACGGATGTAGGTATAGGCACGTACGTTAATGCCGAAGTTACCATAGAACGGCTTCACACGGCCAATTGATTGTGGACGATCATAATCAAGCACAAACTCATCGCCCCGCTTCGAAATAATTGGTTTTGGCAAGTACGGAATAAGGTCTGCCTTTACACCGACAGGACCAGAACCAGGGCCGCCGCCTCCATGTGGACCCGTAAAGGTTTTATGAAGATTTAAGTGAACAACGTCAAAGCCCATGTCACCAGGTCTAGCTTTTGAAAGGACAGCATTCAGGTTTGCCCCGTCATAATAAACTTTTCCACCTGCATCGTGAACAATTTCAGCGATTTCAAGGATATGTTCTTCAAAAAGTCCAAGCGTATTTGGATTGGTTAACATTAAGGCAGCCGTATCTTCGCCAACAACCCTTCTTAAATCCTCAAGATCAACAAGACCATTTTCGGTTGATTTAACTGTTATCGTTTCAAACCCTGCGATGGTGGCAGATGCAGGGTTTGTACCATGGGCTGAATCAGGGACAATTACTTTTGTACGGTTAAGATCTCCATTTGCTTCATGGTAGGCACGAATTAACATTAATCCAGTCCACTCCCCATGTGCACCTGCTGCTGACTGTAATGTCACTTCATCCATTCCGGTAATTTCAATTAAATGCTGCTGCAAATCATATAAAAGTCCAAGTGCACCTTGAACAGAGCTTTCGTCCTGAAGTGGATGCACATGCGCAAAACCATTATAGCGGGCGACATTCTCATTAATTTTCGGATTGTATTTCATCGTACAAGAGCCCAAAGGATAAAACCCTGAGTCTAAGCCGTGGTTCCTTTTTGAAAGAGCAGTATAGTGGCGCATGATATCAAGCTCTGAAACCTCAGGAAGCTCAGCTTCTTCTTGGCGCAGATACCCCTCTGGAAGAATGCCGCCAAGATCTACTTCTTGTACATCCATTTCCGGAAGGCTGTATCCGATTCTGCCGGGAGTACTAAGTTCAAAAATGAGTGCTTGGTCTTGATTATGCATGCAGATCCCCCAATTCTTTCACTAAAGTATCGATTTCTTCCTTCGTCCTCTGTTCTGTTATAGCAATCAGCATATGGTTAGACAGTTCTGAATAGTCACGTCCTAAATCATAGCCCCCGATGATTCCTTTTTGTAACAGTATTTGATTTATTTCTTTAACCGGTTTGTTTAATTTAACAACGAATTCATTAAAGGAATAGCCATCATTAACGACTTCAAATCCAGCTTCTTTAAAAGCAGTTTTTGCATAATGTGCCTTCTGTAAATTTGCTGCTGCCATTTCACGGACACCCTTTTTACCCAAAGCCGTCATGGCAACAGATGCGGCGAGTGCGTTAAGTGCTTGGTTTGAACAAATATTTGATGTCGCTTTTTCACGGCGGATATGCTGTTCACGTGCTTGGAGCGTTAATACAAATCCACGGCGCCCCTGATCATCTACTGTTTGGCCAACAAGACGTCCAGGCACCTTCCGCATTAATTTATTCGATACTGCAAAATATCCGCAGTGCGGGCCGCCAAATGCAGTTGGAATTCCGAACGGCTGTGCATCACCAATGACAATATCTGCACCAAATTTCCCCGGAGGTGTTAAAACTCCAAGGGATAGCGGATTGCTGCTGACAACAAACATCCCTTTATTAGCATGAATGATTTCCTCAACCTCTTTTAAAGGCTCGATTCTGCCAAAGAAATTCGGGTATTGGACAATTACTGCTGCGACATCATCATTTACTACTTTCGTTAACGCCTCTACATCTGTTATTCCATCTTTTACAGGTACTTCTACAACCTCAAGATATTGCCCTTTTGCATACGTTTTAAGGACGTCACGATATTCAGGATGTACTGCACTTGAAACGACGATTGTTTTGCGTTTTGTATGGCCTGCACTCAGCATTGCCGCTTCAGCAAGAGCTGTACCGCCATCATACATAGAGGAGTTTGCCACATCCATTCCAGTTAACTCGCAAATCATCGTTTGGAATTCGAAAATGGCTTGCAGCTCGCCTTGAGAAATTTCCGGTTGATATGGCGTATAAGCAGTATAAAATTCAGAACGAGAAATAACATGATCAACAATGACAGGCATGTAATGATCATATACACCTGCCCCTAAAAAAGAGACATTCCTTTTAAGGTCGGCATTGCGGTCTGCTAATATAAAAAGCTCTTTCATTAGTGCGGTCTCAGATTTAGCCGCTTTAATGTTGTACTCACCCTTGAATCTTACTTTTTCAGGGATATCGCTAAACAGTTCATCAATCGAAGAAACTCCAATGGTTTCAAGCATAGCCTTCTTATCTTGTTCAGTCATAGGTAAATAGCGATGTTTCATAAACCTAACTCCCTTCATGTTTTACTTTTCTCTTTTATAAAAAGGTGTTGGAACTACTGCAGCTTTCAAACGCTTTCCGCGAATTTCAACTTCTACCTCAGTTTCAAGCCCGGCAAATTCCGTCTTAATCAGGGCCAGACCGATATTTCTCTTTAATGTAGGTGATTGTGTACCCGTTGTTACTTCGCCGATTAGTTCTTCCCCTTTATATACTGGGTAACCGTGACGAGGGATTCCGCGGTCAATCATTTCAATCCCAACTAGTTTTCTTGGAAGCCCATTTTCTTTTTGTTGTTTTAATGCATCCTTGCCAATAAAATCAGCTTCTTTATTTAATTTCACGGCAAAACCAATGCCTGCTTCGAGTGGTGAAATTTCTGGCGAAAGCTCTTGACCATACAGGGCTAAATTCGCTTCAAAACGAAGGGTGTCACGCGCACCTAATCCACATGGAAGAACGCCTTCTTCTTCTCCAGCTTGTAAAATGGCTCTCCAGAGTTCGACAACATTTTTTGCATCACAATACACTTCAAACCCATCTTCACCGGTATAACCGGTTCTAGATACAAGCGCCTTTTTGCCGTTTAAGTTTACTTCTTGTTGGAATTTGAAAAAGCCAATTTCACTTAAATTTGTATCGGCAGCAAGTTTCTGCAATACTTTTTCAGCAAGCGGTCCTTGAATAGCAAGCTGAGCAGTTTTTTCTGATAGGTTTTCGATGCTGACTTCACCTTCTAAGTGCTCTTCAAGCCATTTATAATCCTTTTCAATGTTAGAAGCGTTCACAACCAAAAGATAATGATCATCTTCGATTTTATAGACAAGTAAATCATCAACTGTACCGCCGTTTTCATAGCACATTGCTGTGTACTGGGCACCGCCGTTTTTCACTTTTGAAATGTCATTTGTCATCATTTTTTGCAAGTAGCTTAAGCTGTCAGACCCTTTGACTTCGACTTCACCCATATGGGATACATCAAACATGCCTGCACGATTGCGGACGGCTTCATGCTCTTCCTTAATGCTTGAGAATTGGACTGGCAGCTCCCAGCCTCCAAAATCGATGGTTTTCCCCCCATTTTCTTTATACACCTCGAAAAGCGGAGTACGTTTTAATTCAGTCATCCTAAAGTCCCCCTTCAATCTTTTACTTGGCCGAAAGGAAAGTATAAATTTCCTTTCAGGCATAAGTGCAACTATGCTTCTGTCTGCGCCTATCGGCTTGCCAATCAGCAAGTTTTCTTTATTCATTATTTGTAAAAAAGAACTCTTAAAAAGAGATTGAACCCATTAACAAATTCAGGAAAAACCATTATCCCTTTTTCAATTGAAAAAGTATTTAGATGAGTAAAAATTCTGAAAAAAGGCATAAAAAAGGACAGAAACCTCCCATGAAATATAAGAAGGTCTCTGTCCTTGCACCTGAAAGTTTACCTAAATGGTTTTCCCCTTTGGTGGCTGCCCATATTGATCAGCACTCTCCAGAGCTGCGTCAAACAAGAGTTCTTTTGCCTGAGAGATTCACATTTCTGCTTGCTCCTTCGGCGCTACAAAGGTAGTCTCTCCCCTTGCTGTCATTCGCATTATAATATTTTCCAATTTGGTCATACTAATTATACCTATAAAATAATTTACCTTATTAAAATATTTAAAACTTTAAAAACTAACTTCATCCTACCATTAAAACAATGTATTGAGCAATAACTTTATAAAGAAAATCAGAAGTACTTTGATTTTGAGAATAATTGGCATTATGCAGATAAAGACAGCGTCTAAAAGGAGCTTAAATTATGACGGTTGAAATTGAATTTAATTCCTCTTGGCAGGATGATTTTTTACATAGAATTGAGAACGATGGTCCTTGGGGGAACTGGGAGCTTTTTAAGCTGGCAATCGGGGTTGAAAAACATTTGGTGATCCCTGAATTTGAAGGCTTGCAAGCCCCAAATCATTTGCCAAATTTAACGCCCCTTCCTCACCAGCTTGAAACAGCAAAACAAGTAATTGAAAACATGAATGGAAAAGCCATCCTTGCTGATGAAGTAGGACTTGGGAAGACCATTGAGGCCGGACTAATTTTAAAAGAATACATGATTCGTGGATTAGTGAAAAAAGTCTTGATCCTCGTCCCTGCTTCTCTGGTTACCCAATGGGCGATTGAACTGAATAGCAAATTTTTTATCCCTGCTATTACTCAAAGGAAAAGTTATGTATGGGAACAATGTGATGTCGTCGTTTCCTCGATTGATACGGCCAAACGAAACCCGCATCGTGATATTATTTATAAACAAGACTATGATCTCATCATTATTGATGAAGCCCATAAGTTAAAAAATAACAAAACGAAAAACTACGAATTTGTTCAAAATCTAAAAAAGAAATTTTGTTTACTATTGACGGCTACACCGATTCAAAACCGAATCGAGGAAATCTTTAATCTTGTTTCCCTGCTAAAACCTGGACATCTAGGCAGTGAGACCGCATTCTATGAAAAATACAAACGTGACGCAAGGTCGTTAAATGATGATGAGAATTTAAAGGAATTAGTGAACAAAGTGATGATCCGCAACCGCCGTGCTGATACAGGGATTGAATGGACGAAACGGCATGTGGAAACGATTCCGATTGAATTTACACCTCCGGAAAAAGAACTTTATGAAGCGATTAACACACTTAGAAACGATGGTGATTGGCTTCAGACAAGTGCATTCTCTGTAATGACACTACAGCGTGAGGCATGCAGCAGCAGAGAAGCGGTTTTTTATACGTTGAAAAACATGCTCCAGAAAAAGGAAAATCCATCGCATGCTTTCGAGGAACAAATTCAGTTTTTAATTCAAAAGGTGGAAGCTGTTCAGCAAAATTCAAAAGCTGAAAAAGCTCTTGAATTAATTCAAAAAGTTAATGATAAAGTCATTATATTTACCGAATATCGAGCCACACAGATGTACCTGCAATGGTTTTTAAAACAGCATGGGATTTCTTCTGTACCGTTTCGAGGCGGCTTTAAGCGGGGAAAAAAGGACTGGATGCGGGAATTGTTTCAAAAGCACGCACAGGTGCTGATAGCGACAGAAGCTGGCGGTGAAGGAATTAATTTACAGTTCTGTAACCATATTATTAATTTTGATTTACCTTGGAATCCAATGCGGCTTGAGCAGCGAATCGGACGAATTCACCGTCTCGGGCAGGAAAAGGATGTCATGATTTACAATTTTGCCATTAAGAACACTGTTGAAGAACACATTTTAAAGCTACTATATGAAAAGATCCATTTATTTGAAAAGGTCATCGGTGAACTCGATGATATATTAACAAAATTGGAATTTGGCAATATTGAAGACCATTTGATTGATATTTTCGGTCAATCTGCTTCTGAAGGTGAAATGAGAATTAAAATGGAGAATTTATCGTCGATGATTGAATTTGCAGAAGGTATGAAGAAAGGGGATTCGCATGCAGCAGCAGGAAATTCATAAATTTCTTTTGAATTATTTTAAAGCAAATGAATGCCCAATAGTTGAAAATAAGCCAGGCTTTTTAACTGTCCAGTTAACGATTGAATTGGATAAAGAACTGATGAACCGGCCATTTTACTGGCACTATTTAGAAAAAACAGGCGGAATTCCAAATCCAATGCGACTTACTTTCATTACCAACAAAGAAAAAGCCCCCGATCAAATTAAGGGCGAAATCATTCATTTTGGTTCACCGCGGCTGCATCAAATATTTGAATCAACTAAAAATCTCGCCAGTTACATTCGCCTTTATGAGAATCATCGCCATCAAGGAAATCAAACTCCCTTGATGCCATGGTTGTGCATGAATGTAAAGATTTCTTATCAATGTGACCGTAAGCGCGATGTCTTTAAATCAATCGGCTTACAGCTTATTAATGGACAAATGGTTGAGGATTTTCACGACCGATTGCAAAAGATACCACTGACGCCAAAAATACCTGATTATTCCTTTACAATATCGCCATTAGTAAGGCCTAAGAGCGGCATGTCAAGGATTGAAACGTATTTAAAATCCGTGATTGCAGAAGATGACCATTCGTGGGCTGATGATGCGCGGAAGCGATGGGATCAGGATTTGCGGCTGTTAGATCATTTTTATGAAGACGTTGAAGATGAAAATGAAAGCTTCGAGACCGAAAAAAAAGCTCTCCAAGAACAATACGAACCAAAAATAAACATCTCCTTCATCAACGGCGGCCTTTTCTATTTAACGGAAAAAGCTATATAAGAAACACGGGTGTCAGGCACCATGTGAAAAATTCACGTGGTGCCTGACACCCTAATTAAATTTATTGCCGAAAATAATAAAATTAATTTACAAATAAAGAAGGAAAAGAAAGAACGCTGTCGAAATATATGCAAGGACAACTATAAAAGGTGGTGTTACCTATTGTTAGTGCAATTGAAATTTTAGCTAATCGGATCATCACAGATGCGGCACGGAACCAAGCGACAGATATTCACATTATACCTCGAAAGAAAGACACACTTGTTCAAATCCGTTTAACCAACAAACTCATTCCCCGGTTATCCCTTCCAAAAGATGAATGCGACAGATTAATCTCACATTTTAAATTCACAGCCAATATGGATATCGGTGAAAGAAGACGCCCGCAAAGCGGAGCCATTTTTTTTGAAGTAGATGGACAATTAATGGGTCTTAGGCTTTCCACTCTTCCATCAAACAACAGAGAGAGCCTTGTCATCCGGCTATTACCCCAACAAGAACAGATCCCTTTTCACCAACTCTCATTATTCCCTGCCATGACGCGAAAACTACTTGCCCTACTTAAACATGCTCACGGTTTAATAATCTTCACAGGTCCAACTGGATCGGGCAAAACGACAACTCTCTATTCCCTTTTAAATGAAACGGCCCACTTATTTCATCGCAATGTCATCACGCTTGAAGATCCTATCGAAAAAAACTACGACTCTGTTTTGCAGGTACAAGTGAATGAAAAAGCAGGCGTAACCTATGCAGCCGGTTTAAAAGCTATTCTTCGCCACGATCCCGACATCATCATGGTTGGTGAAATTAGAGATGCAGAAACAGCAAAAATTGCTGTCAGAGCGGCCCTTACAGGGCATTTGGTGCTTTCAACGATGCATACGAGAGATGCCAAGGGGGCAGTATACCGTCTCCGTGAATTTGGCGTGAATTGGTTAGAGGTCGAGCAAACATTGATTGCTGTCACTGCCCAAAGACTGGTAGAACTTACATGCCCATTTTGCGAAGGAGATTGTTCGCCAATTTGTTATTCCTATGGAAGATGGAAAAGAGCGAGTGTGTTTGAATTGTTATCGGGAAGAAATTTAAATTCAGCCATGAAAGCGGCAAAAGGTGAAAAAATCGTAACACATTATAGAACACTTAGAGAAGTGATTAACAAAGGGATTGCTCTTGGATACATTCAAGAGTCGGAATATGAACGGCTGGTGTATGACGATGAAAGCCCGTAAATGGTCTGTTAATGAACAAGCGAGTTTCTTGAAGAGAACGGGTGAATTACTAGCACGGGGATATCCAATTGCCGAAGCAATTGAATCCATAGCATTACAACTACCTACAAAGAGAAAGGAGGAATTATATGGTTGTTTAGTAGAGTTAAGAAAAGGCTTACCGTTCCATGATGTCTTAAACAATCTAGGTTTTCACAAAGACTTAATTGGCTATGTTTATTTTGCGGAACAGCATGGAAGCTTTGCCGATGCTTTATTGGAAGGAAGTGATCTCGCTCTTTTAAAGGATAAAGATTTACGAAAACTGCTAAAACTACTTCAATATCCGATGTTACTTATGTTTATTACTGGTTTTCTATTCATTTTCATCGAAAACACATTGCTGCCAAGGTTTACAACACTTTTTTCATCACTCGGACTTGAAGCAAATTTTTTCACGAAGGTCATTTATGCTTTTGACCAATATTTCCCGATTGTTATCGGTGCTGTACTTGTAATCCTCTTCCTGACAGCAATCTATTATTTTCTTGTATTTAGAAAACTCACTATCCTGCAGCAAAGGTCACAGCTAGTTCGTATCCCTATTGCTGGCAGAATCCTCAAAATGGTGTTTACACACTACTTTTCCATTCAACTAAGCTTCCTATTATCTGGTGGAATTTCAGTCTCTGAAGCCCTAATCCTTTTTGAAAAAAATCAAAGGCAACCGTTTTACAGCAAAATAGCTGAAGAGATAAAATATAAGCTTGTTACCGGAGAAAAATTGGAAACGATTTTATCTGCCTTTTCATTTTTTGAAAAGGAATTTCCGATGATTGTCAAACACGGCCAAGAAAATGGAAAATTAGAGCAAGAATTACTATTTTTCAGCAAACACTGTGTCACCAACATGGAGGAAATAATTGAAAAAAGTTTAAAAACCATCCAGCCCATGCTTTACTTGTTTATTGGATTTCTCGTTGTTTCCATGTATTTAGCGATACTATTACCAATGTTCCATCTGCTTGATGGAATTTAAGAAAATGGAGGATTAATAAAATGAAGAACAATGAAAAAGGTTTCACACTAATCGAAATGATGATTGTTATGCTCGTTATCTCAGTGTTATTAATTATCACTATTCCAAACGTTACCAAACATAATTCTAATATCAATAACAAGGGATGCGACGCCTATGTGAAAATGGTACAGGCTCAAGTCCAAGCATATGAAATGGATAAGAACAAGGTGCCCACACTTGCGGAGCTTAAAGCAGAGGGATATTTAAAGGATGATGCCAAAGGGTGTCCAAACGGTAATACAATCGAAATAGATTCTAAAGGTAATGTAACTTCGGTTGAAAAAGTAGCAACCAACCTACAATGAGCCAAAATCAAAAAGGCTTTACCTTAATTGAGTCCTTAATAGTTCTCTCGGTTTTTATGATTATTTCCTCGATTACAGTCTTCTACTTAAAACCTCAGCACTCTGTAATTGAAGATGAGGTCTTTTTTACCCAACTACAGGCAGACCTGCTTTACGCACAGCAATATGCTATTTCCCACCAACATGAAGTATCAGTAATATTTGTGCAAAATGAATATAGATATTATATGGTTTTGCAATACGGGCTGCCTCCGTTTATCGAGAGAAATTACTCAACAAATTTTAATCTTAGGGAAGGTACCATCCCCTTATATTTCAAATTCCTAAGTGATGGAAATGTAAACAAGTTTGGTTCCTTTTTTATCTATACTAAAAAGAAGAACTACCGACTAACTTTTTTGATTGGAAGGGGACGGTTCTATGTTACGGAGCAATAAGGGTTTTTTTTTGCTTGAACTGCTTCTCTCGTTGTCAGCATTGTTAATGCTTAGTTTATATTTATTGCCATTATTAATGGAGCTTAGAGACCAATCCCGGCAATTGGAAATTGAGAATACGGCAAGAAAGCTTATGTATGAAGAACTGCAAGGGAAATTAAATGAAAGTCAAACATTCAAAAATTACTCAATCATTCGAAATAAGATAGAATACAAAATCATTTGGAATGATTCAGAATCGACTGGTCAAAAGGAGGTGTGTGTCAAGGTTGAAAAGAATGCATTCCTTCCAGAATTTAAAGTTTGTGGTGTCCTCGAATGAAAAAGCTTTTACCCTCATCGAGGTCCTGATCGCATTTTCAATCTTTTCCACTATTATTTTCTTTATGACACCTATTTTTCAAATTATCCTTAACACGAAAGGGAATGACGCAGTACTACAGGCGATGGAGTGGGAAGTTTTTTGCAGCCAAATAAAAAAAGAGATCAGGCTGTCCTCCCGTGCTGAAGTAGTCTCTGGTCGCTTAATCTTAACAAAGGATACAGAAACGATTCAATATGAGAAGTACGGGTCAAACCTAAGGAGACGTGTGAATTCAACCGGACACGAAATCATCCTCCAAAATGTATCACAATCCACCTTTTCCATGATAAATAATGCTGTTAAGATAACTGTTACAGATACCTGGGGTAAAGAATATGCCGTTACTTGTTATTCATTAGTGAATTGGAATCCAGGCACATGAAAAATAATGAACAAGGATTCACCTACCCGCTTGTTTTGTGCTTACTCATCCTTTTTCTACTATTTTTCTCTATGCATATTGAACAAGTACTAACTGAAAGAAAAATGGCACACGAAACGGCAGCTATCTTCCAACAGGAATATTATTTTCTTTCATCAGTAAAGAAAGTGGAATGGCTGTTTCAAACAGAAGGAATTATCCCTGCCAAAGGAACGATTGTGTATATAAATGGAACCATGGACTACCAAACAGAACCAATAACGGGATATGTCCAAAAAGTGAATTTCACGCTCAGCTTAAATTCTGGCGAAGCAATCACTGGTCGCGGATTTTTTGATACAAAGTCAAAGAAAATGGTCAAATGGGTAGAATTGAAATAATTAGTTTGAAAAAATTAAACATGGATATACTTTTAGTGTATAAAGGCAGGTGTATCCATGAAAACAAATGATTATGTAAAATACATGACCCAAACCATTGTAAAATATGCTGACCAGCCGAAAGACGAACGAAAACGACTCCGGTTAGAGAAAAAGCAAACAAAGGCCGATTTTTGGTATCGATGGTTTGGAATTCTACCCTATATACTTTATTCTGAAATGAAGAGAAGACGTAAAGTCTAACAAGCAGATACATAAATCTGCTTCTTTTTTTACTAAAATTCCAATAAATACTTACTTGACAAAACACAAAACTTCTAAAAAGTACATTATTTATTTAATATTGTTACAATATAAAGACAGTAATTGTGAACATTTTCTAAACATATAGTGTTAACATTGTTAACATCATTCCCTTGTTATTATCCCTGTATTATAATGGAATAAAATTATGGGGGTCAGAGGTGAACAGAGATGGAACAAACATTAAAAATAACAAACGTTTTGTCAGATCCAACACGATACTACATTTATCAATACATTACCAAACGTCATCAAGAAGTAACCGTTCAAGAGGTGGCAGAAAATTTTAATATTCATCCCAATGTAGCGAGACTGCATTTATCAAAGTTAGAAGATGTTAACATGTTAGCATCTGAAACAAAGAAAACGGGCAAAGGCGGACGGCCAAGCCGGTTATATCGTTTATCCGACGATGTCATTCAGCTTCATTTCCCGTACCGCGACTATATGCTTTTATCCAAAGTGGCAATCCAAACTATGATTTCACTTGGGGAAGCTGGTAAAGAAGCACTTTTCTTAACTGGTAAACGATTTGGAACTGAAGTGATAGAGCAGGAATTGGCCAAAAGATCACTCGGCGAGGAATTAGAATTCGACCAAAAGCTAACAATATTAAAAAGTGCCGCAACACTAGCAGGTTTTTACCCGGAATTTGAAGCAAATGGTGATAAAACAAAAATCTACTTTCAAATTTTCAACTGCCCTTTTAAAGAGGTCGCTGAAGAACATACGGAAACGGTTTGTAGTATGCACCACGAATTTTTGAAGGGTATGTTCGGAGCACTTTTCGAATCCGTTGAATTAATTGAAAAAGAAAACATGATTTCCGGCTGTGAAACTTGCTCATATCAAGCACTTGTAACAAACTAATTCGAAACCATTATTTACATTACACCTCCTTTTACTTTATAATATTGTAATGATGGTATCGATGGGGTAAAAGGAGGGGTACATATGGATCGCATGTTTAGAGTCTGTGGTTTCTGGACGGGCATTTTTACTGTTATGTTTTATCTAGGTGATATGGATAAAACAGCGATGTTATTCTTAGCCCAAACAGGATTCTTCGTTCTGCTAAGCTATCTTAAACTTTCCGAGCGTATGTATTTATGGGTGTTCGGAGCATATTTAACTATTTTCTTCGCTGGCTTCACATATTGGACTACATTTATGATGCCGCTTGGTGGAGGACACTAAGAAAAAAGCCGGAGCTTAAGCTCCGGCTTTTTCATTTATCAAGTGAACACGTCACTTTCACATAATTGCAGACCTTTTTGCTGAACAATTACATGAAAATAAGAGCTCATTCCTGAGGGCATAATTAAGCTGCGAATCGCCCGATTCCGCTTACTTACCTCTGAAAAAGGATTGGGATCAAAATGGTTTTCTAATTCCTTTAGAATACCTGCTTTTAATAAAAATTCATCCTGCCTAAGCTTTGTTAACAATTGTAACTCAACCTGCATACCTTTTTGAATGAGATAATCAAAATGGATATGTGTTGTAATGTCCATTTCTCCAGGATGCTGCAAGACATCATTCATCATCATGTGTTGATAATATCCTCTCAAACTCCCCGCTGCCCTCCGTGGACCCATCCATTCCTCATTCGTATAGCCATAATCAGCTGTCACAACTAGGCCTTTGGTTAAAACAGTTGCAATATCTTGTATCATCTTCTCCATTGCCAATGGAATTTCAATCCGCTGCTTTTCTTTTAAAACAATTTTACTTTCCTCTAAAAAAGAGAGAATTTCTGAATTATTTAATGGAATTTGCTGCTCATACAATTTATCTTCTTGAACCCTTACCATTACTTCAAATAGTTTTCCATTTATTTTTTCAATCACATGGACAGGAAGTGCATCAAAAAGTTCATTCGAAAAAACCATCCCTTCAAAGGGACCTAATTCGCTAAGACTCTCCACTTGGATTACGGAAAAATCGCGAAGCAGTAATTCACTTTGCAATTTCCGATGATACGGGCTGCTTTCTACAATAAAATATTGTAAGGGGGCTTTAATTGAATCATTCCACTCCTGCAAAAAGGCCTCTGCAAAACGGCCATTTCCTGCTCCTATTTCACAAAATACTGGCGGTAGATTTGTTTTTTTACAGGTACTGGAAAACCATTTTGCTACTAACCTGCCATATACATCAGAAATATTGCTGGTCGTAATGAAATCTCCTTGCCGGCCAATTTTCTGTTTATCCTTCATATAATAGCCAAATTCAGGATGATAAAGAGCAGCCCCTATAAAATCAGCGTAGGAGATGAACCCCTTTGGCGAATTTAAAATTAACTTTTGTAAATATTTAATCATTGTATCTCCTTCTTAGTTAACACTATTGACATAGTGTTAACTTTATAATATTGTTAGGATAGTAGCTTAACAATATCCCCTCCCATTATTTAAAAAAAGAACATCCCCCAGAAAGACCCTTCTCTTTTGGAGAAGGGTCTTTCTATATTTTCCTAAAAGCCATTCAAGAAAGGATTACTATCCATTTCCTCCCCAATCGTTGTCACAGGACCATGACCGGATAAGACATAAGTTTCCTCTGGCAAGGATAAAAGCTTGTCGTGGATACTTTTTAATAGCTGCGATTGATTTCCTCCAGGCAGGTCTGTACGGCCGATACTTCCCTGAAATAAGGCATCACCAGAGATAACGAACCCATCCTCCTCGAAATAGCAGGAAACACTGCCAGGAGAATGTCCAGGTGTATGAAAAACCTCAAACTCAAAATCCTCGATTTTCATTGCCCCTTCATTATTAATGATGAGATCGGCAGGATTTACGCGGATTGATTCAACATGCATAAACAACTGTGAGCCATTTAATGCCGGGTCGCCCAGCCATTTTTCTTCCTGTTTGTGAATATAAACAGGTATTTTATATGTATCTCTCACTACATTTACTGCACCAATATGATCAAAATGTGCATGTGTTAAAACAATAGCACTTGGCTTTAATTTTCTTTGGTTCAGCAAGTGAATCAGCTTATTTCCTTCGCCGCCTGGGTCAAAAATTAAACATGACCTGTCAGGATTTTCAACAATATAACAATTTGTTTGCAATGCCCCTAAAGGAATTTGCTGCCATTTCATAAAAAACTTCCTCCAATACAAAAGTCGATAATATTATTTTACAGTATAACATGAGGACAGGGAAATCAATGCTATTACATTGCTCTATTTTTGCCCTCGACAAATGCATGAAAAGAATATAAAATAGGAAAGGAATGTATATAATATAGTTACATAATATTTTGAACACATGTTTAAGCATATTGCCTGCTTATACTAAAAAGGGGGATTTATTGTGGGTTTAGTAATTATTTTTGCGATTGTAACCGTGCTTGCTGCAATCGGGGGATTTAGCGCACTAAAGAATAAAAACTTCTTAGGCGCATTTTGGGGAGTAGCTTCATTCTTAGTTTTTGGCTGGTTTACAGTCATGACAATTCTTAAGTCCGGATTTCCTACTGGAACACATTAAAAAGACTGTCAATTGACAGTCTTTTTTATTTTTCCTTTACTAGATCATATATTTTTTTAGCATTAATATCGATTATTTTTTCTAACTGGTTGCCATAAAGAAGCGCTTCACCTGATGGCGAAAAATTGATTGGTTCATTTTCCAATCCTTCCATAATCAGTTTACTGTTCCCCTTCATAAGATCATAGCTTAACAGTTGAAAGCCGTCTGAATAAGAATCCGATTCACCACTAGTAAGCGGACTAAAGGTGATAAATTGTCTTTTCTGCTCATTATAGTCATAAAAAGGCACTAGCCAATCTGAAAACTTTGTTAACTGCGGAATTGAAAATGCGGAAAGCTTTTTCATCTCTTTATCAAAAAAAGAATAAGTCGCCATCGACTTGTCTTGCTCATTAACAGTGACCGTCATGAGCAAATCACGAAAAGTTGAAAATTGTATCGCTGATGGTACCACAGTTTTTTCGGTTCCATTTTCTACTCCTTTTACAGTAAGCGGGGCAAATAACGATGGATTTTGCTCATCCCAATTTAAAAAGGCAACATCGCTTTCATTCATCCACTTAACAAAAGGCTGTGGCAAGAAAATCTCAGTAGTTTTAGCTTTTTTCATTTCAAGTAAAAATAGTTGAAAACTCCAATCCTGATCAAATTTCGATACAAAAACCTCAGACTCATTATAAGGATTCCATTCAAATACCAATTCATAGGATGCAAACGATTCCTTCAAATGTTCGGTTCCTTTTGGATCGATGATAGTGACCAGTCCTTCATATGATGAAGGCGAGGAATGAACCAAAATATATTTTTTGGAGGGACTGATTTGTACAGTGACAATTGGATTCCCACTCTTATAGATTAATTTACTTTTACCTGAAAATAGATTGTATCGAAAGATAGTTGAGGTCTGTTCCAGATTAGTAATATAAAGAACTTCGGTATCTGAAAGCCAGCCGACGAGCTTGTAAAATTCACCTTCACCTTTTGGAATAGAAATAGGTAATTTCCATTCCCTTCCTAGAGAAGTAACAGACACTTTAGGCCCCTCATTTTTAGCAGGAATTTTATTCTTTGTCTGCCCCTTATTCGTGCATGCACCTAAAAGGAGGGTTAATAAAAATAAAATGAGTATAAAAGAAATACAATTCGCTCGTTTTAGCTGGTTCAACTTTAACAAATCCCCTCCTCCCTTTTCCTTCTCTATTGTTAGTACGTATTTTTAACAAAAATGTTTCAACATTTCAAACATATTAAATTAAATAGGAAAAAAGCCGCACAATACCGGCTTTTTTTATTAAATAAACAATTTGATGATACCTTATTGTAATGAGTATATTGAGATATTACAAGCAGCACGTATGAATTTTTAATGATTTAGGGCAGCTAAAAATATCCCTTCTGCACATTTAAGAATTTGGGGAAATTGGGAAAGCGGAAGCGGATTGATTCCTTTGCCCAGCTCAAGTGTAAACCCCGGACGCTTAAACTCTTGAATAAACCAATCTTTATATCCAGCATGGCTGTTTACGTAGCGAATTGCATGGTACCCGCTTACGCTTTCAAATTCCTTTGCAAGATTCTCTGATTCTGAAGGTTCAAAGCCTTCATACCCCCAATAAAATTCCTCCCCTTGGGTGTGAAAGGCTATTACGCAGTCAAATGAATTATTTTTCGCTAAATCAACCATGGCGACTGCCTCAGGTTCTGTTAGTGGTGCATCCCCGGGGAAGTCTCGCGGTGCAGGTGCCTTTTTCTGTTTGTTTTTCTTGCAAATGTTCCAGTTTGCCGGAAATTGGTTATTCAAATCAATTCCATTAATATTGGCTTTCCAATGAATGAAATCATCGCTTCCCTCGTTGATTTCCATAACATTTTCTCGCAAATTGGAACGTGGACCATTTAAAACGAGATCTACCCCGTCAGGATTGACCATCGGTACAATCGATAACTCGACTTCATTGTACAGATGAATAGCTTGAATACCTTTCATTAAACCTCCATTCGTTAAGGAGAGTAAGTACTTATTGACCATGCTCATCAAGACCATAGTTGTAATCCATTCATTTGCATGGAATGAGGCATTCATATGTACTTTTTTTGCTCCCTTTCCAATCTTGATTTCTTGAATCGGATTACCTAGAACACTGCTGCCAATGGTATTGACGGCGATAAAAGGATAAACCCTTATGAAGTTATTGATCAATTTAACCAAACTTTTATAATCACAAGGAGATTTTGAAGTTGTAAATGGAGTTACCATTTTTTCAGGTACAAAAATGGTCTCACCCACTATTAATTGATCTTCATCCTTGTTTTGATTAAGTAATAGAAGTGTATCAACAGATAGTTTTTTGGCAGCAGCTATTTTCGAAAAGTTATCTCCCTCTTTAATCGTATATGGAACTGTAACATACCCTGGCAATTGAATTTTATCTGCTGCATTCAATTTATCTGGATTAATATTTGGGTTGGAATCTACAATGAGATTTAGTGGCAGCCTAAACAAACTGCTGAAATAGGACAATGTATCCCCAGGACGTATAATAACTTCCATTTTCCTTCTCCCCCCATCATAAAGAATCATATGAGGGATCATAGAAAAAATGATAAAAAGAAAAGCCCGAATCTCAAAACGGACTTTTGCAAGTAAACCTATTGATTTAATTTATTTTTAATAAGCCATGCAGCCCCAAGCACACCTGCATCATTTCCTAAAGTAGCCAAGGCTAAATCGGTGGAATCCCTAACTGCTGAAAAGGCAAATTTTGCAAAGTTCTCATTTACTGACTCTAATAAAATATTTCCTGCTTTTGAAACGCCGCCGCCCAAAACAATTTTTTCTGGATTTAACGTGTTGGCAATATTAGCTAACACAAACCCTAAATGGAATGAAACTTCTTCCAATACTTTTTTGGCCAACTGATCCCCATTTCTGGCAGAATCAAATACATCTTTAGCGGTGATTTTCCCATTTTTCACAAACAGTTTGCTTAATTCACTTGATGATTCATTTTTATTTAGTTCTATCATCGCTAAACGAACAATTCCAGTGGCTGAAGCAACCGTTTCAAGGCAGCCTGTCTTTCCACAATTACAAGGAGCACCACCAGAGGGAATCGCTGTAATATGGCCTATTTCACCTGCTGCACCATTAATACCTTGGACAATATTTCCATTAGCAATAACACCACCGCCAACACCAGTCCCTAAAGTGACACAAACCAGATCCTTTGCACCGTTGCCGGCTCCCTTCCACATCTCGCCCAATGCTGCACAGTTTGCATCATTTTCAATCGCAGCTGGAAGGGAAGATGCAGCTTCAAGACTGTCTTTAAGCGGATAGTTATCCTTCCAGCCTAAATTTACCACGTTTAAAATAATTCCAGTTTCATAGTCTACAGGCCCCGGTGCACCCATTCCAATTCCTACTAGCTTGTCTTTGGTTTCGCCAAGCTGGGCAACTTTTTCATCGATTGCCGCCGCAATATTTGTGGTAATATTCTGCCCTTCATTGGAATTATCCGTAGGAATTTCCCATTTATGTACGATTTCTCCACCCATCGTAATAAAAGCTATTTTAGTAGTTGTGCCACCAAGATCGACACCAGTTATCCATTGTTCTGCCATAAATTTTCACCTATCTTTGTTTACTTTTTTCTTTTTGTATTTGTATTTCATGTCTTAAAATTAAAAGTGCTGTTTGAAATTCCCTCGTTTCAATCAACTGTGCCTGGTATAACTCTTTTAATTCTGACTCCATCAGTTCAAGGTCTCCGACACGATCACCAACATAAATAAACGTTCCAAACTGTTTTAAAAATTGCTGAATCTCATAAACTGTTTTCATTCCTGCTATTCCTCCCCCACTCCTCCACCGGAAGATTGAAGATGTTGATTAATTTCACGTACCAAATCAGAATATTGCTGTTGCTTTGGTTCTAGTTTAGCCGCCTTCTCTGCATTTACTTTAGCACTTTCCACATCATTTTGCTTCAAGTTGATCAGTGCAAGATTAAAATAGGCTTCATCTAATTTAGGATCAAGCTTGATTGCCTTTTGTAAATTTACTTTAGCACTTTCCACATCATTTTGTTCCAGGTTGATCAGTGCAAGATTAAAATAGGCTTCAACAAATTTAGGATTAAGCTTGATTGCCTTTTGTAAATGTTCCTTAGCATCGTTAAGCATTTCCTTCTTGATTTCCACAAATGATAAAAGAAAGTATGTTTTTTCGGACAGGTTGTCTGCCCTCTCTTCGGATTCTTTTAAAACCTTGTAGGCATGATCATAATTACCTTGATTAATATATTCTTGCGCCATCAGTAAGTTAGCATTTTCATCATTCGATTGAGCTGTTGAGCTAAATCCATAGGTTATTGCTCCCCATACAATCACAGTTGAGGCAATAAAAAACAGCATTTGCCATAACAGTTTTTTCTTTTTAGGAAAATGGACAACACCTGCTGCCAGAAATCCACCTGCTAACCCGCCTAGATGAGCATAAACATCGATTCCTGATGCTGTGAAACTAAAAACAAGGTTTATTCCAAGAACAACGATCAAATTTATACCCATTGTCCGGGAAAATAATTTTGGAAAGATTACACCAAAATACAATAACGCACCGAAACAGCCGTAAATTGCACCACTTGCCCCAGCTGAGATGGTAGAACCAAAGATAAAACTGGCAATACAACCCGAGACACCCGCAAACAAATAAATAAAAAGAAAACGAACATTACCAAATATTCTTTCGACCGTCGTACCAAGAAAATACAATGCAAGGGAATTCATCGCCAAATGCACAAATCCAATATGCAAGAAAATGGGGGTGATAAATCGCCACCAATCACCGTCGTAAATTAATGGGCTTGCCATTGCCCCATATTTTATTAGTGTAGAAGTATTGGTGCTGCCGCCATGCAGTTCAAGCCAGAAAAAAACAGCTACCTGAATAATGATAAATACATAGGTAAAGAAGGGTTTTCCATTAGAAAAAATGGCCCTTTCCGTATTTACTTTTTGAATCGCATAATCTAATGCTGCTTTCTTTAAGGACTCAACATCCTCTTCAGAATATTCTTCCTCAAAGGAAAAGTAAATCTCTTCCCCCAATCTTTCAGAAATTCGCCCAAAACCTGTATCATATTCTCCTTTTGCTAACAAAATTGAGCTAACTGATGTTTTATTTCCTTCCGGATAAACAAATGGTTTTGATAATCGATATTCATATTCATCAACAGGAGGAAATTGACTGATGTAAATATTCATCACGTTTACCTCAGGTCGGCCAATTTGTTTGCGGACTCTTTCCCCATTAGAAGCCGTAAACTCAATATCTCTCTGCATGGCATTACTCCAATCTAAATCATGGAGCAGCATGCGAATAATTGGAGTCTTCTTATTTTCTAACTTTTCAAGCCATAATTCTTTTTGATTATCAAATAATTGAATAATTCGATAACCATGATCAGAGATGAAAGAATAGGCAAGTCTCCAAAAGATGTAACTCTCTCTATTATTCATTTCTCCCCCGCTTTCTATCATAAAGTGCCATTCCGAAGTCTTCCATAATGACAATTTGATTATTATTATGTACTCATTTTTACTGCAATACTTTCATTATAAACGAAGGGAGCGGTTTACATTACTGAAACAACCTAAAATGGAGATATTTAATAATTTCGACAAAGAAAACTCGCCGATTGACGAGCCCTTAAGGACGGTTCATGAGGAGTGGTTCGTCGAAAAGTACAGCTTTTTGACTGCGAAGCTTATGCTCACGAATCTTTCCTTTGTGCACTTATGCCTGAGGAAAGATTACTTTCCTTTCGGCCAAAAAGTAAAAAACCATCTGTGGTTTTCACCATTCAGATGGTCTTCCAAATACAGATTGCATCATTTTATTTTTTACGCCAGGAAATCTCATAATGGATCCAACAGCAAGCCGGCGCATCCAGCTGGTGCCAAACAGCACATTGATAATACGATATCGGTATCGGTAGGCAAAATAACCTATGGTTCCAATCATAAAAATCGATGTTAACATTCGAGACATCATATATCCCTCCTGCTATTATTCTGTGATGGCGGCAGCTATTTTATCCAAAGATATTGAAAAAAAGAGCGGATTCTATTACAATTAGATATTTTTAAACACAGGCTCCATTGTTTTCTTTAATACTTGGACAGAATTCGTGAATTTTGCCATTTCCTCTTCATTTAAATCAAGCTCAACTACTTCCCTGATTCCTTTTCGGTTTACAACAGCCGGCACACCAATGTAAATATTCTCTTGTCCATATTCGCCCTCAAGATATGCAGAAACAGTAAGAACAGAGTTTTCGTTTCGTAAAATTGCCTTTGTTAAACGAACTAAGCCCATGGCAATTCCATAATAGGTGGCACCTTTCCGCTCAATTATATGGTAGGCAGCATCACGGACATTTAAAAAAATCTGATTAAGATCTTCTTGATTAAATCCATCTTTATTTTTTGTCCATTCAGAAATGGATGTACCTGCAATATCGGCGTGGCTCCAAACAGGAAGCTCTGTATCACCATGTTCACCAATAATATAGGCGTGAACATTCCGAGTATCAACATCAAAATAATCTCCTAGTAAAAAGCGGAATCGTGCGGTATCTAAAATCGTTCCGGAGCCAATTACCCGCTCTTTTGGAAGGCCGGAAAACTTCCAAACTGCATAGGTTAAAATATCCACTGGATTGGTCGCTACTAGGATAATACCGTCAAATCCACTTGCCATAATTTCTTCGACAATACCTTTAAAAATCCTCGTATTTTTTTCAACTAGATCAAGCCGTGTCTCACCAGGCTTTTGGTTTGCCCCCGCTGTGATCACAACTAAATCAGCCTCACCGCAATCCTTATAATCTCCATACCAGATTTTCGTACGTGATGGAGCGAATGGAAGTCCATGATTTAAATCCATCGCGTCTCCTTCTGCCTTTTCTTTATTTAAGTCAATTAAGACAAGCTCTTCGGTTATGCCTTGATTTAAAAGGGCAAACGCATAGCTTGAACCAACAAAGCCTGTTCCAATAAGTGCAACTCTATTAACACGTTTTAACACGTCCATTCCTCCAGTAAAAAGATTTTATGTGTAATTAATCGTTTTTTAATTCCTATTTACATTCTTTATTGCTTCAAAAATTAAATGATACCCAATAAATCAATATTATTACAAATAAAGTTATCTTAATTTGTAACTAGAACGATCACAATTGCTAACATTGCGGCAAAGAAGCCGGATAGAAAATTCACCATATCATTATCCACTAATGGAAGTCCTTTTATTATAGTTGTTGGCAAATGACAATGATTTTTTTTTTCTGTCTCAAGGCCACAATGCTCACAAACATATACTTGTTGGTAAAAAGCACCCATTACGGTATCGATGATATTCCCAATAAAACCAAATAGAAAAACAAGTAACATTAAAAGGATATCTAAATCAAATAGCCAAAAACTGATTATTGAAATAAGGAACGATCCTGCAAGTGCAGCAGCACTTCCTAATAAACTGATCGCACCTGATGTTCCTCTATCAATTCGTTTCAATGTACGGATGTAAATCGGTTTCTTACGGCTTAAGCTGCCGATTTCTGATGCCCATGTATCTGAATTAGCACTTGAGAGACTAACGATAAACCCAATTAGCCAAATAAGATCATGTTGAAAATAATGAATGATGCTAAAAAGTCCCGCTGCTCCCCCGTTGGCCAACACTTGACGCCAATCTCTAGTAGATCCTTTAGCCAATTTTTCTTCGATGGTCAATTTAACAGAACTTTTATATTTTGACCAAAGACTTGAAGTGGCAAAGAAGACACCTAGTAAGAGGAGCCCTCTTACACCAAAACCTGCATAAACAGCCAGTCCAACCAAAATTGCTGTTGATGCACCAGATTTGGTCAAGGATTTAAGAAGGTAACCACCAATTCCAGTTACGAAGATCCCAACAAAAATTAATAAATCGTTTATCATTTAATGTTAATGGTTGTATCGTTTGTAATAATTTTAGCAACCGGAATATCGTGCTCTTCCACAGGGAATTGTGGGATGATTTGTTCCTTAAAGGCAAGTGATAGGGTTTTACCGAAGAAATTTGGTAAGTATCTGTCATAATATCCACCACCAAAACCTAAGCGATATCCTTCCATTGTAAAAGCCAATCCCGGAACAATTAAAAGGTCAATCTGTTTCGCTGAAACTTCAGTGGTCAATGCTTCAATTGGCTCGAGTAAACCATAGTAAACGGATTCAAGCTGAGAAAATTCCATTAATGTTCTAAAGGTCAATCTTTTTTCTTTCGGATAACATTTTGGCACCACCACTTGTTTTCCCAGTTCCCATGCTTTACGGATAATTTGATATGTATCAACTTCTGGCTGTTTTGAAACCGTAATCCCGATTACTTCTGCTTTTTTAAAGTCTTCATCTTCAAAAAGCCTTCCTGCAATTTTAAATGAAAAATCTTCGTAGAGGGGTTTAGAAAGCTGTGAGAGAGCATCCTTTACCTGATTACGGACCAAATTTTTATCATTCAAAATGGAACCTCCTAACCTTTTTATACAACAAAAAAAGCAGCAGGAAGCCCCACTGCTTATTTTGTTTCACGGTGTGTTGTTGATTTCTTGTCTCTTGGGCAATATTTCTTAAGCTCAAGACGATCTGGGTTGTTACGTTTATTTTTTGTTGAAATATAGTTACGATCTCCACACTCAGTGCAAGCTAACGTAATATTTACACGCATGTCAATTTCCCTCCAAACGATTAAGCTAGTTCGTGCATACGACTTTTCTATAATATCATTTTTCAAATGGAAATGCTAGTGTTTTTAAAGAAAAGCGTAAGCACCCCAATAGCGGTGTATGGACTGGAACACTTTGACTTATCGTTGAGAAAAGGGTGAAGTACGCTAGCCGCTGAGCACTGGAACTAGACAGTAATCAATGTTAAGTGCTTCCCAAACTTTTTATTAGAGCTTTTTCCATTGAAATCAATTCGTTTTTGCTTGAACCAGTAATAGTCCAAGTGTTCATTCTATTAGTTTCGTGAGGTGCAATGGACATTTTTACTGCAAAAATACTAGCAGCAGGCCCTTTTGCCATTGGCTGATATTTTAAGTTCCCCTTTTGTATTGAACCCCAAATTTGATCGGTATAGGCATTCCATAGTGGAATGGCTGTGTATTCTATCCTATCTGATTCATTTTGCTGTGCGTTAACGAGAAAAACCTTTTTATTTGCGTGATGAAAGATGTGATGATCTATGGGAGAAACAAATACTAAATGGTCTTGTCCGACATTTAAAAAATAGTGCATAGCTAAAACTTTTATTTCTTTCGTCTGATTGCCGTGATTACTTACATAAATGCTTGAAAAACGAATGTTAGAGTAGATTTGTTCCTGTTTCACTATAATAATTAATTCTTCGTCGTAAATGACCTTTTCAGTGCAGTTTTGCAGCCAAAGGTACTGACCATTTACCCAGATGCCAGGAACAAATTGGAGTATATCTGACGGTAATTTTGGTTTAGGGGTCTGTTGATTTTTTTGTAGTTCAATTAGATTCATCATCACTTACACCTTTTTACTTATTATTTGGTGTTACCTTTTGCTCATTCTCATTTACTCGTTTGTTTAATATTGTATCTTCCATTACACTGTTTGTTTCTGAAGCAATCCGCTTCCATCCATACAAGCTTTTAACAATTTCCCTTCCCTTTCCACCTATTTCTTCAGCTTTCTCTGGATTATTCATTAGGAAATCAATTTGTTCCAGCAGGCTTTTAGCATCTCCAGGTACCATCAGCAACCCCGTTTGGAAGTGCTTCACAATCCCTTTCATTCCACCTGTATTGGAGACAATCGTTGGTTTCCCAAGGATCATCGTTTCCAAGGCAGCAATGCCAAATGGTTCATAAAGGCTTGGAATGACTGCCATCTCACTTCCTTGGATAAGCGCATTTCTTTGTTCATCAGTAATATAACCAACAAAAGCAGCATATTTGTCTAACTTTCTCGCAGTAATTTGTTGCTGATAGGTTTCGAGCATCGGACCTTTCCCTGCAACAACAAAAAAACACTTTAGTCCCATCTCTTTGGCAAATGCTGCTGCCTCTAGAATTGTTTCAAATCCCTTCTCTTTAACAATTCTACCAATAGAAAAAATGTATTTTTTTTGCTTCAGCTCAGGAAAAAAATCTTCAATATTTCGTTCTACTTTTAAAGGTTCAATACCATTTGGAATGACGGTAATTTTTTCATCTTGGGCATTAAAAATGGATATAAGCCCCTCCCTCATGTATTCACTACAAACAATAATCTGATCAGACTCTAAGATTAACCGTTGTTCCTTATCATGGATAAACTGCTGCATGTCAGTATGTATACCATTATTCCTTCCATGCTCTGTGGCATGAATAGTCGTTAATAACGGGACACTAAGCGACTCCTTTAATGCAATAGAAGCTGCCCCAACCAGCCAATCGTGTGCATGGAGAAAATCAAATTTTATCACATCTTTTAGTTGTTCAGCCTTGAATGCCATTGCCAAATTAAGACCAGCAATCCATGAAAGGAAATTATCATCCCGTTCATTTATTGGTTTCACACGATGTACATTCACTCCATTCATTCTTTCAAATGATGGAAGCTCGTTATTTCCAGCCGTTAACACATGGACTTCATGACCCATCTCTGCCAAATGAGTGGATAATCCGAATACATGTCTTGAAAGACCGCCAACAATATTAGGTGGGAATTCCCAGCAAAGCATTAATATGTTTAATTGCCAATTTATTAGCGGATTACAATCTGAGTCAACTTGCTCGGAAATAATATTATTCATTATTCTCCTCCAAGCTGTTTGATTTCAGGTAATAGCTGTACGTACTTACGTGTTCCATCCATTTTGGGGGCTGGTCTTCGTATCGCTGGAATTGTAACACATCCTGTTTGTATACATTACCAAATGGAATTTCTGTTGACGGTGTACGGATGCAATTAGAGCGATAAAGTGGGAAAAATTCGGTGTTTGAAAAGTAAACACCTAATTCAGCAACATAGCAGCGATTTTCCGCCAATCCTTTAATAAACCAATGTCCACTATCGTAAGGAACAGATATTCCATGGAAGTGATGAGCATTTTTCCCATTAAAGAAAATATCTGTTACATCATATATTCTTACAACATGTACAAGCTCTTCAAACTTTCGATTAAAAAATAGCTCAATAATCTTTTTAGGTAATTCGGAAACATCCCAGAAAAGGATAACTTTTCTAGGGGTAACAAGCTTTGCCTTCAACTCACCCTTTAGTGTCATTACATCTGGTAAAGCAACGTTTTCCGAGGAATTTAAATCCTTGGTATTTTGATTATTACTCTTTCTCACTAGTTCACTTTCGGTAAGATCCATCCATTTATTCCAATGATATTGAACTTTACCAACAGTTGTATTGAGCTCTGAGGCGATTTTGCGAAATGATAATCCATCCCCTCTTAGTTTAATAATTTCATTTATCACTTCTTTCCTCCATTCTGTAAACAATCAATATATGCACAATAAATTCAAATAATTCATAAATAATTAATAATTTAATCGTATCATCAGAATTGGAAGCATTCAATAAACACAATTTGTCGTATCTTGCCAGTCCCTACAGCATGCATGTTCAAGGGCTGGAAATTTTTTTAGGTTTTAAGCGAAAGGCATCATTCTACAAAAGTCAACATGCCTCATTTTTAACGTATACAACTTTTTCGACACTATTTCGCATGAAAAAAAAAGATGAAGCTAATGATTAGCCTCAGGCTGTCGAATAACTCTCGACAGCCTCTTATTTTATTCACTTACTTTAATTATTCACCGCGTTAATTCAGTATAATATTATTGGTTTATAGGCTTTTAAACAGGTCTTTTGATTGGCG
>Ga0213823_1000290_pt1 | contig 48734 bp, 45 predicted proteins | sample MC6MC0907MG_FD_179887 | JGI IMG/M metagenome (GOLD analysis project Ga0213823, IMG submission 179887) | Enriched soil aggregate microbial communities from Iowa State University, Ames, United States - MC6-MC0907-MG | ecosystem: Environmental > Terrestrial > Soil > Unclassified | place: USA: Iowa...
TGATCACTGGTTGCTGATCGGCCGCTTTCCCAGCGCGGGCGCAGACACGGTCGATCAGGCCATCGCATGCGCGCGCCACGCGCAGCCGGCCTGGGCCGCGCAAGGCTGGACGGCGCGCATCGCGGTATTGCGGCGGCTGGCGATGGTGCTGTCCGAACGCAAGTACGACTTCGCCATGGCGACGATGATCGAAATCGGCAAGTCGCGGATGGAAGCGCTGGGTGAAGCGGAAGAAGCCGTGGACCTGATCCGCTATTACTGCGATCAGGCCGAACGCAGCGATGGCTATCGCCAACCGCTTGCCCGCGCCTTCGACAATGAAAGCACGCACGACGTGTTGCGCCCCTACGGCGTCTTCGCCGTGATCGCGCCGTTCAATTTTCCCTTGGCCTTGTCGGTGAACATGGTGTGCGCGGCCTTGCTGGCGGGCAATGCAGTCGTCTACAAGCCATCGCCGCGCGCCGCCTTGACGGGCGCGTTGCTGCTCAGCGCCTGCGATGCGGCAGGTGTGCCATCGGGTTGCGTGAATGGCTTGTTCGGCGGCGCGCAGACCGGCGCCATCCTGGCGCATCACGCCGACGTGGACGGCTATGCCTTCACCGGCAGCCTGGAAGTGGGCATAGACTTGCTGCAAACCGTGGCGCAGGGCCGCCATGCGCGGCCCGTGATTGCCGAGATGGGCGGCAAGAACCCCACCTACGTCACGGCCAGCGCCGATCTGGATGTGGCGGTGCAAGGCGTGGTGCGATCAGCCTTCGGGCTGCAAGGGCAAAAGTGTTCGGCGGGCTCGAAGGTCTATGCGCACGTGTCCGTGCACGACGCCTTTCTGGAACGGCTGTGCGCCGCTACCGAAGCCGTATCCGTGGGCGACCCGCGCGAGCGCAGCGTGTTCATGGGGCCGCTGATTGATGAAGCCGCCTGGCGGCGCTACCGCACGGCGTGCGAAGACGTCAGCGCGGCGGGCCAGCTGTTGGCCGGGGGCCGCCGCTTGAGCGCGGGCGAACTGGCCTATGGCCACTACGTGCGTCCTGCGGTGGCGGCTGGATTGCCTGCCGAGCACCGCTTGAATCGCAAGGAACTGTTCCTGCCCTTCGTCTCCGTGCTGCCGTTTACCGACCTGCACGCCGCTATCGACGACGGCAACAACGTCGACTACGGCCTGACGGCGGGCTGCTACGCGCAAGCGCAGGACGAGATCGACCTGTTCTTGAATCGCGCCCAAGCCGGCGCGCTGTACGTGAACCGGGCCAGCGGCGCGACGACCGGCGCGTGGCCGGGCATCCAGACGTTTTGCGGCTGGAAGGGTTCAGGCATGACCGGCAAGGGCGGCCTGGGGCCGTACTACGTCGCCCAATTCGCACGTGAACAAAGCCACACCGTCTGGCATCGCTAAGTCACAGGACCCCATCATGAGAGAAGCCGTCATCGTTTCCACCGCGCGCACGCCGATTGGCCGAGCCTATCGCGGGGCGTTCAACGACGCCACCGCGCCCACCTTGGGCGGGCATGCGATTTCGCACGCGGTGGCGCGCGCGGGCATTGCGCCCGGCGAGGTCGAAGATGTGATCCTGGGCGCGGCCTTGCAGCAAGGCACGACCCATATGAATGTGGCGCGCCAGGCCGCATTGCGCGCCGGCTTGCCCGCGCACGTGGCCGCCATGACGCTGGACCGCCAGTGCGCCTCCGGCTTGATGGCCATTGCCACGGCGGCGCGGCAAGTCACGCAGGAAGGGATGGACATCGTGGTGGCGGGCGGGCTGGAATCGATCTCGCTGGTGCAGAACGACACGATGAACCGCGACCGCTGGTTCGATGACGCCCTGATGCGCGAGCAACCCGAGATCTTCATGAGCATGCTGGAGACGGCCGAGATCGTGGCCAGCCGCTACGGCATTCCGCGCGCCGCGCAAGACGCTTACGCGCTGCGTTCGCAACAGCGCACGGCCGCCGCGCAAGCCGCGGGGCGTTTCGATGACGAGATCGTGCCGCTCGCCGCCGTGATGCAAGTGACTGACCGCGCAACGGGCCAGATCTCAACGCAAGCCGTGACGCTGGCGCGCGACGAAGGCAACCGCCCGGACACGTCGCTGGAAAGCCTGGCGAAGCTGCAACCCGTGTTCAAGAACGGCCAGCGGCTTCAGACGGGGCAACACATCACGGCGGGCAATTCGTCGCAGTTGTCGGATGGCGCGTCGGCCTGCGTCATCATGGACGCGGCCGAGGCGCGCCGGCGTGGGCTCACGCCGTTGGGCACTTACCGGGGCATGGCGGTAGCGGGTTGTGGCCCCGAGGAAATGGGCATCGGGCCGGTGCATGCCGTGCCGCGCTTGCTGGCGCGGCACGGACTGAAGATCGACGACATCGGCTTGTGGGAATTGAACGAGGCGTTTGCCTGCCAGGTGCTGTACTGCCGCGACCAGCTCGGCATTCCGGACGACCGCCTGAACGTGAACGGCGGCGCCATTGCTATCGGCCACCCTTATGGCATGTCCGGCGCGCGCATGGCGGGGCATGCGCTGATCGAAGGCCGCCGGCGCGGCGTGCGCTACGCGGTCGTGACGATGTGCGTGGGCGGCGGCATGGGCGCGGCGGGCTTGTTCGAAATCACGAACTGAACCCGCGGCGCGCCTGCCAGCGTTGACTGCAAGCGCTACTTGGCCGTGTTCTCGTCGTCCACGGTCAGGCCGCCGTCTTTCATGATGCCTTGCGCAATCTCTTCTGCGCTCTTGCCGGCAAAGCCGTGTTCGCCTGCCGTGATGCGAAAGCTGTCGCCTTCCAGCGGGCTTTTCAAGGTGGCGGACGTGAGCAGCACGCCATTCGAACGCAGCTGAATGCGTTTGCCCACGCGGTTGCGGGTGAAGTCGGCCAGGGCTTTTTGGCTCTCGGGTTTCAATGCCACGTCGACGACGCGGGCGCCCGTGTGCGGGTCGGCGCTGGGGGTGGCGCTGGCGGCTTGCAGCGTGACGGTTTCGGCGTGCGCGGCCAAGGGCAGCGACAAGGCCAGCGCGGCGGCGCAGGCCAGATGCTTCATCAAGGGCATGGCAGTTTCCTTTGACGGGGACAAGTGCTCCATCCTAGCCGAAGTGCACCGCGCCGACGAGTTCAGGGCCGGCCGGGCGTACGCATGACGGGCGCGCGCATCCAGGGCATATCGGGCAGCCCCTGTATCTGCGGCATGCCGGGTGCGGGCATGCCCAGCGGGTTGAGCGCAGCGTCTTGCAGCACGGTCATCCATTCGCGCGGGTCCATGGGTTCGCCCATGCGCGCGCGCACGTCCAGCAGATCCAGCGCGGCGCGGCGGTGGCCGGCTTCCGCGGCTTCACGGAACAGGCGCTCGGCCACGTTGTAATTCTTGGGTACGCCCCGGCCCATGCCGGTCAGTTCGCCCAGGTACGTTTGCGCGGGGGCAAAGCCCTGGTCGGCGGCGCGCTGATACCAGCGGGCGGCCGCCTTGTAGTCCTGCTCCACGTGTTCGCCGTTTTCGGCGATGAGACCCAGCGTGGTCATGGCGACCACGTCACCGGCCTTGGCGCGCGCTTGCAGCGAGGCCAGGCGGGGCTCGTCCAGGTACTTCGCGCCCCGTTCAATTTCGAATTCCCACGCGCTCATGCGCGCCTTGATCAAGTCGCGGCCCAGCGTGGGCGACGGCCCGCGGCCGGCTTGCCCGGGCTTGCCGCCCGGCACGGCGGGCGTCTGCCCGTCGGCCAGTGACGTGAACGTGACCGTGCCGACGAGGCTGCTGGCGTAGTGCGGAATCTGCCGGTAAGCGGTGGCGACTTGGACGTCGCCCGTCAGCTGCTTGAAGAAATTCTCGACCGGGGCGGAGGCGGGCAGGTCGTCCAAGCCCTGCGCGAAGTAATACGCGTAGGGGCTATGGCGCGGGCCGTCGTTGCCAAAGCCGTCTTCGGCCGTGGCGCCGGGCTGCGTGGAAAACGCGATCAGTTCACCGCCTGCCGGCACGGTGTGAACCAGGCCCGCCGAGGGCGCGCCGCGTGTCAGATTCGTGCGGCACGCGTCCAGCACCATCAGCCGGGCGCGCACGTCAGACCGGCGCAGCGCCTGCGATACTCGCTTCAAGCTCAGCGAGCTTTGCTGCGCGGTGCGGATGCGGACTTCGCCCAGGGGCAACGCCAGGTCCACGCCAAACAGATAGTTCACGTCGTCCACCGCCACCGCATGGCCGGCGAAATACACCAGCGCCAGATCGGCGTCTTTTGCGCGCGTGGCGAACTCGTCGACGGCGTCTTCCATTTGCGCGGTGGTCAGGTCGGTCAGCAGCGTGACGTCGAACTGCCGCTTGCGCAGCGACTCGGCAATCAAGCGGGCGTCGTTGACCGGGTTGACCAGCGCGTTGGCGGGCACCGCGTAGCGGGCGTTGCCGATGACCAGCGCGTAGCGATGCTTGGCGGGTGCGGCTGTCGGGGCGGCTGTTGGGGCGGATTTGGCTGCGACCCCCGCATGCAACGGCAACAGCCCCGCGCCCAGCATGGCGGCAAGCAGCCGCCGGCGCGATAAAGGCAACGTCAACGGCATCACCGGCGGCATCGCAATCGGAAACGGATTCGTCTTCATACCGGGCCTCATGGACGGGGGCAAACGCCGGCCGGGCCGGGGGTAGCGGACAGCACGCCCAGTGCGTGGGCGGCATCTTGCAACGACGATTCGCGTGCGGCGCTCAGCACGTAGCGGCCATCGGCATCGGGGCCGTCCACAATCGACACGTCGTACTGGGACAAGGTGTTGCGCAGCTGTTTGGCGGTCAGCGCGTCGGGCAGGTCCACGACAAGCCGTGGGCAGGAGCCGCCGCCACGCGTCAGCACGCCGTCCGGCGCGGCGACGTCAAGCGGAGCTTGTTGCACCACCATGACCGACAACATGATGGCCAGCGCCCAGCCCAGCGGCATCAGCGGGCTGGCGGGCGTGGGCCATAGCCATTGCCACAGCCGGCGCGCGCGCGAGGGCGCGGCGGGTGCGGGCTGCGGGCGTTCGGCCAGCGCCCGCAGAAATGCGGAATCGCGCTCGGCCTGGCCGATCTCGTTGTGCGCCAGCTGGCGCGCTTGGGCCAGGGTGCGCCATTCTTCGACTTCGGCGTGCAGCGCGGGGTCGCGCGCCATGTCGGCTTCGAAGGCGCGGCGGGCGTCGTCGTCGAGCTCGCCCGACAAATAGGACAGCACTCGGTCTTCAGACATGATCAGTCCATTCCTTTACGCGTGCATTCGGCCACGAGCTTGCGTGCGGCATGCAGGCGGCTCTTGACGGTCGGCACGTGCAGGTCCTGCTGCTTGGCGATCTGCTCCATCGGGACTTCGTCCAGGTACAGGAACATCGTGGCGCGCAGCGTATCGCTGAGTTTGTTCAGGCAGTCGCGCATGCGCTTGACGAGCGACAGGTGTTCGTAGGCGTGCGCCGGGTCGGCAAAGGGCGAGGGGTCGCCCACGTCTTCCGCGTTGTCAAAGGCGGTGTCGTCGGGGCCGCCGTCACCGTCCGGCCCGGTCCATCGCACTTCGTGCCGCGTGCGCCGATGCATCTGGATCAGCTCGTGCAGCGACCCCCGATACAGGTAACCGCCCAGCTTGCTGACCGCGAGTTCATGCGCGGCCCAGCCGCCAGGCGGCTGGCCATGCTGGAAGCCTTCGTCCTTGAAAGTGCGCGTTTGCAGGAACTTCATCAGCGCATTATTGAAAGCGTCCACCACGCCTTCCGGCGAGGTGTTGAAGAACTTCTTGCGCAGCTTCAGCGTGATGTGCTGCTCGGCTTTGTTGCGGAATTCCAGCGCGTAGCGCGGGTCGGCATGCATGATGCGCAGCAACGCGTCGACGTTGTTGATGACGTAGCGCTTGGGATCGAGCGTGTTCATGGTTCAGATTCTTGGTGTCGAACTGGACGCGGAACGTCAGCCCATCGGCGGAAAATGCCGCAGCCCTCCGAGGCGAGGGCTGCGGCACCTTAGCCGTGCAGGGGCGGAAAATCAAGCGCGGCGCCGCAGCACGGCGACGCCGCGGACGGTAAACGCAATGACAATCGCCAGCGACAGGTAGAAGCCAAAACCGAAGCTCATGCTGTTCCACAGGTTCGATGCCATGTCGCCCGCCAGGTTGCGGCTGGCGCGCGAATCGCCCATGAAACCGGCGAACTGGCGCGTGGCATTCATCACTTCACGCACTTGCGACACCACACCGGCCAGCGCGATGCCCCACAGCAAGAGCGGCGCGAAATAGCCCAGACGGCCGGCGCGATGGTTCAACAGCGACGGCAGCAATGGGCCCACCACCGCCAGCAGCCACAGCAGCGCGTAAATGCCGGCGCCCGAGCCTTGACCGGCCATCGCGCCCTGCACATTGCCGCCATTCTGCAAGCGCAGCAGGTCGTAAAAGCTCAAGCTGGCGTTCGAACCCATCATGCGCACGGCGACCACCGAGAACATCGTGGTGGCCAGCAGGAACAGGACGGCGCCCACGGCGTCGCCCCGGTTCACGCGCTGGACGAAGAGGGTCGCCCAGCGGGCGCCGTGCGCCTTGGCCTGGGTCAGTACGTCGCGCGGCTCTTTCGCTTCTTGCATGGTCTTTCCTTATTGGTTGTGGCGGGGTGCCTGTACCCCTAGCTATGCATGGCGGCGAAAAAGGTTCGATTTATTTTTCGATAAAAATTTTTCGAACCTTTTCGCGGCTGGCGCGTAGCAGGGGACAAGGGCGCGGATTTTCCCGCCGCCAACCACCCATACGGAGAGTCCAATCATGTCCAACCCCACCCCGCTAGCCGCCCTGTACCAGACCGTGGTGCAAGAAGAACTGGGCCTGGTCGCCCGCGCTGATGATGACGGCGACGTGGTGTTTCGCTACCCCGACCTGGGCACGATGTTCTTCAGCCTGAGCGAGTCGGACCCGGAATTCCTGCGCCTGGTCTACCCGAGCTTTGTCGACGCGGGCGAACTGGGCCTGACCCGCGTCCAGTTGCTGGAAGTCATCAATGCGGTGAACCACCGCTGCAAGGCCGTCAAGCTGAGCCTGCAACAAGACCGCGACGGCAAGGCGGGCCGCGTGTCGGCCTCGCTGGAAAGCTTTGTGGCAGCCCCTGACACCTTGCCCGCTGAAGCGCTGCTGCGCGCCATCGTGGCGCGTTGCGTGTCGGTCATTCGTCACAGCGCCGGCGAACTGGTGAAAGACGCGCTGGAACTCAAGCAAGCGGCCGCGCAGTAAGCGCCAAACCGGCAAGGCGGAATTGAAACAAGCCTGGTCCTGCGCTGTAACTTTGCGATACATTGCAGGGCTTTGACGGAAATTGCGCCTTGCCGCCGCCAGATTTCCCGCCACCACGATGATGTCGATGCGCCTGCCCTTATCCCGTTCGCCTTTGTCTGCGCCGTTCTTTTCCCGTTCTCTGCTCCTGCGTCTTGCGACCCTGCTGCTGTTGCTGGGAACGTTGAGCGCCTGCGCGGTCAAGACCAATTCGCGGGGCGGGCTGGTTTATGGCGTGGATACCGCCGCCTTGTTCGGCACCGAGATCGGCCAGTTCCCCTTGCAGGATGGGGGGCTGGGCACGCTGCGCCGCGAGGGCAAGAACTTTTCGGTCAAGCTGTCGGGCAACCAGCGCGTGGTGCCCTTGAACAACGTGGACTCGGCCCGCATTGCGCGCACCGAGAACGTGGGGCCGCGCACCGTTGTCGTCATCGAAACGCAACGCCGCAACTGCGACTACCGCTACACCGTGCTGGCGATTGAAGGGTCCGACGTGTTGTCGTGGGACTTGGGCAATTGCCGCGACCGGCCCGCCGTGCTGGTGCAGGACGACCGCAGCGCGTTGACGTTCGACTTTCCGAAGGGTTCTGTCATCGAACGCTTCGTCTACACGCAGGACGGCCGCATGCGCCGGGGCGACGTCAAGACCGTGGCGGGCATGAACCCGCGCGCAAAACCCTTTGCCGACGAATCCTTGTATCCGCCGGGGTACATGGATTCGCTGCGCCTGTATGGGGTGTATCCGCCACCCGCCGCGCCCGCCGCGAAATCGGGCCGATCAGGCAAATCGGGAAAGCCTGGCAAGCCCGGCACGTCAACGCCCTCCGCCGCGCCGTCGCGTTCGGCCACGCCCGATGCGCCTGCGCCGATGCAGACCAGCACCCAGTCCGCAGGCCGGGTCATTCCGCCACCCCCCCAACGCGTGCCGGGCGGCGATGCGCCTGCCGCCGCCACCGGTGCTGCACCTTCCCGCAGCGCCAGCGCATCGCGCACACCGGCCAAGCTGGATCTGCCTGACGAGGAAATCACCTCGACGCGCCTTGATCTGAGGGATTGACGTGCGCCAAGCCCAGATTCGCCAGATTCTTTTCCTGATTGTGCTGACGGTGATTTACCTCAGCTTTGAATTGGGATTCAACGCCCGCTTGCTGGACGTGGTGGGCAGCCGCGCCACGCCGCACGACATCGAAGAACTCGAGTTCTTCGGCCGCACGCTGTCCGGTATCGCGGCCGCCTTGGTGGTGCTGCAACTGTTGCTGACCCGGCGCTTGCGCACGGGTGGCCGGCCGTCGTACCTGAAGATCGCCGTCGCGTGCGCCGTCACCGCGCTGCTGGTGTTCAGCGCCATCAAGCTGATTGTGAATGTGCTGGTCGACACGCGTGATGGCGACTTCCGCCGCATCGCCACGAATTCCGGCTTGCTGCAACGCTCGCTGGTGCAGGGCGATCTGCATCTGGACGGGCTGGTCGACGACGAGGTCTATGCACGGCCCGAGGGCAAGGCGTTCCTGGCGGTGTTCCAGGTGCTGCTGTCCAACATCGAGAACCTGGACGAGAAGGTCGAGCCGAAGAAGCGTCAGGTCATCCGCACCGATCTGCAACGCCAGATGAAGACCTTCACGTTCGATGACCGCGAAGTGCGCATGACGGCGCCGGGCATTCGGGGCTATCACCAGGTCTACACCAGCGTGATGCAGTCGGTGGCTGACCGCTGGAAGAAATACGCGGGCGTGCCGGTGGCGTCTGACATTGGTCTGGCGCGCGAGCAGGACAGCGCCTGGAGCGATTACCGCCGCAACCTGTCGCGCCGCGGCTGGACGCCGGAGAACGTGCCTGCCCGCTATCAAGGCCGCGTTGTGCAAGACGTGCGCAAGCGCATTCCGGTGCCGGGCGACTGGCAGCCGCATGACCGCGCCACCTTCAATGCCGCGGTCGCGCAGCAATATTGGAAGACGATGCGCAGCCGCACCGTGCATGTGGAAGGCGACGCGATTCCGCCGGGCTTGTCGTACGAAGATTTTGTGGCGCGCCCCGGCGTGCAGAAACTGTTGCGCCGAACCTTGATGGTGCCGGCCAACATGCCTGTCGCATCGAACTACACGGATGCCGCCAGCTTCAAACGCCTGTACGACAGCATGCTGGACCGCGCGGTAGACGAAGCGATGCCACGCTTCTCGGCCAGCAATGTGGACTTCGCCCGCGGCGGCCAACACTACAAGCTGGGCGAAGACGCGGCGCGCGCGGCCATCGTGCCGCCGGTGGCGCTGTTGTTCTCGCTGTTGGGCGCGGTGGGCCACTTCGCCAAGCTGCTGTACCTGATCGCAAAACTGGTGGTGTGGTGGCGCACGCCGGCCGGCCAGGAGCCGGGCCGCACCGCCACGCGCGCGGCCGGGCTGGCGCTGGTGCTGACGCTGGTCTGCGTGTGGACGGCGTTCTCGTTCATGCAGAACGGGGTGACAAAGAGCGAACTCTTTCAGCAGATGTCGCGGGTGGAATCCGGCCGCGATGATGAATCGATCGGCCAGGCGCTGCGCCGCCGCGTGCTGGCCAACGTGGCGCATGTGGTGGTGGTGGGCCAGGCCTACACCTACCCGTTCAACGAAGCGGTGCGCATGCGCGTGCTGGGCGGCATCAAGTACGGATATCACGGCGATGCGAGCTAAGTACTTGCTCGCGGCGTCGCGGGCCAAACGCGTGATCGCGGTGGGGCTTGCCGTTGCGCTGCCGTGGTCGGGCGCAAGCGCCGCCTGCCTGGGCATGCAGGTGCACGCACACCGTGGCGCGCCCACGCTGCCGGAGAATTCGCTGGCGTCGATCAGCGCGGCGTATGCGGGCGGCTGGGATGGTGTCGAGATCGACATGCAACGGCTGAAGGACGGCCGCTGGGTGCTGCATCACGACATGCTCACGGGCCGCACGGTGGGCGGCGTCGGGCGCAAGGCCGTGCTGCAACTGAGCAGCGCCGATTGGCGCGGGGCCAAACTGCTGGGGCAGGGTGGGGGGGCACCGCCGCCCTTCCTGGATGACGCGTTGCGCGTGGCGGCGGCGCAGCCCGCCAAGACGTTCAATGCGGAACTCAAGGTCGTCTATCGCGACTGCGCGCCGGTGGGGCAACTGGTGGCCGGCATGAAGCTGGCGCTGCCGCATGGCAACTGGATGATCACGTCGGCCTTTCCGGAAGCGCTGCGCTGCGTGCGCGGCACCGATCGCCAGGGCTATCTGGGCCTGATCGTCTTTGACCCGCGGCATGCGGAGTCGGTCAGCGCCAACCCGCTGGGCAAGTACGTGGCGCAACGCGCCACGGCGCCGAAGCTCACGCGGCAATGGCTGGCCAACCTGGCGGCCAATGTGGGCGCGCCCGTGGGCGTGCATGTGGACGCGATGACGCTGGCCGCCAACCCGCAACTGCTGCGCGACGCGGCGGCGCAATCGGTGCGTGTGTTCGTCTATGCCGTAGGCGGGGATGCGGCCCTGGCGCAGCAACTGCGGGCCACGAAGCAGCGCGAGGGCTATCTGCCGTCGGGCGTGATCATCGATGGCGACGCGCAGGCGTTTTGCCGGGCCATGGGTGGCTGAACGCGGCTGAACGTCGCGGAATCTCGGCTTCGTGCGCGGCCGCCGTTTCCGCATAAACTGGGCGCCTTCTTCCCGCTACCCACTCGCAAGGAAACGCCCATGACTGCACGCGCCACCTGGTTCCTGTCCTGCATGCTGCTGGCGGGCGTCGCCCACGCGGGCTCCGCGCCCGCTGAACTCTCGTGCGTGTCAGAGAGCGGCAACGTCGCGTTAAAAGGCGTCATCCCGTCGCCGTCGTCGGAAGACCTGGACGTGACGCTGCGTTATTTCGACGCGAATCTGGCGTTCACTTCAGACAAGAATTCCAATGGCTACGTCGTGTCGGATTTCCCGCAATCGGTGTTCACGCTGCTGGTGCCCGCCGAGGGCGTCGCGCTGACGCTGTACGCGCTGCCGTCCAGCGTGTCGGTGGACAAGCAGGCCGATGGCGCAGTGGCCGGCACGTTCCAGGCCAAGCTGACGGCGCCTCGCCCGCGGTCGGCGGCGGGCGCGCAAACCAACAGCCCGCTCAAGGCCACGCTGACCTGCGAGTACCACTACTCGATTTAAGCGCCGCCGCCCCGGCCATGCCGGCGCGGCGGTGTTGCGTTGACCGCCCGGTTTCAGTCGCCGCGCGTCAGGCATAAGGAAAGTGCGTCTTGCCTCTATCGCGCAGGGGATGCCTGCTGGCATGATCATGTTGCGATTGAGAATCAAGGAGACAAACGCATGAGCTCGACGCCCTCCGGCCTGCCTCAGCAGGAACCGCCCCTTTGCCTTGCGCCGCTGCCCGACATGGACGCGGCCACGTTCGATATTCCCGCTGGCGCTTGCGACACGCATGCGCACGTCGTAGCCACCGACGCCATAGCCTATCCGCAGGTGCCAGAACGCAGCTACACGCCGCCGCCGGCTCCCGAATCCGCCTATCTGGCCATGCTGAAGCAAACCGGCATGTCGCGCGGCGTGCTGGTGCAGATCAGTGTTTACGGCACCGATAACCGCTACATGCTTGAGGTGCTGCGCCGTCATCCCGACCAGCTGCGCGGCATAGGCGTGGTCGCGCCCACCGTCACCGACGCCGAGCTTGAAGCCATGCATGCGGCGGGCGTGCGCGGCCTGCGCATCAACGTGTTGTTTGGCGGCGGCATCGGTTTTGATGCAATGGAAACGCTGGCGCATCGCATTGCAGACTTTGGCTGGCACATGCAGTTTCTGATGGACGCGCGCCAGCTGCCCGAGCTGCTGCCGCGCATGCGCAAGCTGCCGGTGCCGGGCGTGGTGGACCACATGGGCCACATGCCGGTTGCCGAAGGCATTCACAGCGCCGGGTTCCAGGCCTTGCAGCATCTGGTGCGGGATCACGGCTGGTGGGTGAAGCTGTCGGGCGCGTATCGCATCAGCGAACGTTTCGATGATTTCAGCGATGTGGTGCCGTGGGCGCAGGCGCTGATCGATACCGCGCCCGACCGCATGCTTTGGGGCAGCGACTGGCCGCACGTGCATCTGACGCGCATGGTCAACACGGGCCGATTGCGCAACCAGTTGGCGCTGTGGGCGCCGGATGCCGACGTCCGTCACCGCATTCTGGTCAGCAATCCGGAACGCTTGTACGGCTTCGCGCCGTCGAAATAGGCCCCTCACAACAACAACGAACGAGGCAAATCATGCAGTGGTACAGAGAGCTGAACAAGACCGAACGCCGCACATTTATAGCGGCGTTTGGCGGATGGGCGATCGACGCGTTGGACTTCATGGTGTTCACCTTCGTGATCGCCACGCTGATGACGCTGTGGGACATCGACAAGGGCCAGGCGGGCATGCTGGGCACGGTGACGCTGCTGTTCTCCGCCATTGGCGGTTGGCTGGCCGGTATTCTGGCCGACCGTTACGGCCGCGTCCGCGTGCTGCAATACACCATCCTCTGGTTCTCGGCGTGCACCGTGGCCATTGGCTTTGCGCAGAGCTTCGAACAGCTGTTCGTGCTGCGGGCGTTGCAAGGCTTGGGCTTTGGCGGTGAATGGGCCGTGGGCTCGGTGCTGATGGGCGAAATCGTGCGCGCGGAACATCGCGGCAAAGCGGTCGGCACGGTGCAAAGCGGCTGGGCCGTGGGCTGGGGCGCGGCGGCGGTGTTGTACACCGTGGCGTTCTCGGTGTTGCCGCCGGAATGGGCGTGGCGCAGCCTGTTCTGGATTGGCGTGTTGCCCGCCTTCCTGGTGCTGTACATCCGCAAGAACGTGCCTGAACCCGAAGTGTTCCAGCGTGCGCAGGCCAAGGTGCATGCGGGAGAAGCACGCGCGTCTTTCTGGACGATCTTCTCGCCCGCGCTGATCAAAACCACGGTCATCACCGCCATCCTGTGCACGGGCGTGCAAGGCGGCTATTACGCCATCACCACCTGGCTGCCCACGTACCTGAAGGTGGAGCGCCAGCTGTCGGTGCTGAACACGGGCGGGTACTTGATGGTCATCATCTTCGGCTCGTTCTGCGGCTACATCGTGGGCGCGTATCTGGCCGACCGCCTGGGCCGCCGCGCAAACCTGTTGATCTTCTCGGTGCTGTCCACCGTCAGCGTCTACGCCTACACGCAGTTGCCGCTGACCGATCATCAGATGTTGTTCCTGGGCTTTCCGCTGGGCTTTGCGGCGTCGGGCATCTTCAGCGGCATCGGCGCCTATCTGACCGAGCTGTTCCCGTCTGGCGTGCGGGCGTCGGGCCAAGGCTTCGCGTACAACTTCGGGCGCGGTATTGGCGCGTTGTTCCCAAGCTTGGTGGGCTTTTTGAGCCAGACGCATGGGCTGGGCTGGGCCATCGGCGCGTTCGCCACGGGCGCGTATGCGGTGGTGATCGTGACCGCGTTGCTGCTGCCGGAAACCAAGGGGCGCGTGCTGGAGTAAGCGCCGTTCGTCATCTGGAAAGCAGGTCAGGCCCGGGCGCAGTCCGGGCCTTTTTTATGCCTGTCTAGGGTTTACCCGGTATGGCTCGCCACGCCAAAATTTGTATGATGACCCGATAACTTTTACTCAAGAGACACATCATCATGCAGGCCGAAACCCGCGTCCGCGAAGAAATCTGCACTGTCGGCGCCAGCCTTTACAACCGTGGCTATACCGTCGGTGCGGCGGGCAATATCAGCGCCCGCCTGGACGACGGCTGGCTCATCACGCCCACCGACGCCTGCCTGGGCCGGCTTGATCCGGCGCAGTTGGCCAAGGTGGATCTGGACGGCAACTGGGTGTCGGGCGCCAAGCCGTCCAAGACGCTTGTGCTGCATCAAGGCATCTACCGCGCCAGCCCCGAATCGCGCGGCATCATTCATACGCATTCCACGCATCTGGTCGCGCTGACGCTGGCGGGTGTGTGGCGGCCCGACGAAGTGCTGCCGCCCATCACGCCGTATCAGGTGATGAAGGTGGGCCGTATTCCGCTGATCGGCTATCGCCGGCCCGGCGATGCGCAAGCGGCGGCTGAAGTGGCCGCGGTTGCAAGCCAGGTGCGCGGCGCGTTGTTCGAGCGGCTGGGCCCGGTGGTATGGGAACGTTCGGTCGCCCATGCCTCGTATGCGTTGGAAGAACTGGAAGAGACCGCGCGCTTGTGGCTGATGTCCAACCCGCGCCCCGCGCCGCTGTCTGCCGAAGCCATCGAAGACCTGCGCGTGACCTTCGGCGCGCGGTACTGATTTCGCTGTACTGACCCCCCCTCGCATTACTCCCCACTTCCGTACAAAGCCGGCAGGCCGACACGACACCGCTCGCGGACCCGCACGGCGCATCCCTGGAGACTTTTCATGCCCCCGATGGACTTGGCGTCGAACGCCGCACCCGCTGCGGCCTCACAGCCTGAATCTCGCGAGACCGCCCGCGCCTATGCCAAGGTGTTCTGGCGGCTCGTGCCGTTCTTGATGCTCTGCTATGTGATCGCCTATCTGGACCGCGTCAACGTCGGTTTCGCCAAGCTGCAAATGTCGCAAGACCTGGGCTTCAGCGAAACGGTCTTCGGCCTGGGCGCGGGCGTGTTCTTCATCGGCTACTTCCTCTTTGAAGTGCCCAGCAACCTGTTGATGCACCGGCTGGGCGCGCGTATCTGGATTGCGCGCATCATGATCACGTGGGGCATCTTGTCGGGCATGTTCATGTTCGTTGAGACGCCCACCGGCTTCTACATCTTGCGCTTCCTGTTGGGTCTGGCCGAAGCGGGCTTCTACCCCGGCGTCATCCTGTACCTGACCTACTGGTATCCGGCGCACCGCCGCGCGAAGATCATTGCGCTGTTCATGTCGGCGATTCCGGTGGCCGGCATCTTCGGCAATCCGCTGTCGGGCTGGATCATGGAAGCGTTTCACGGCACGCACGGCTTGCAAGGCTGGCAATGGATGTTCCTGATTGAAGCCATTCCCGCCCTGGTCATCGGCATCGTCACCGTCATGTATCTGGATAACGGCATCTCCAGCGCCAAGTGGCTCACCGCCGATGAAAAACAGATCCTGACGCGCGAGATCGAGCAAGATCAGAAGCAGACCGGCACGCAAAAGCACTCGCTGCGCGCCGTGTTTGCGGACTCGCGCGTGTGGTGGATGTGCCTGATCTACTTTGCTTTCGTCGCCGGCCAGTACGGCCTGACGTTCTGGATGCCCACGCTGATCAAGTCCACGGGCGTGACCGGGGCGTTCAACATCGGCCTGCTTAGCGCCATTCCGTTTCTGTGCGCCATCGTCGTGATGAACCTGCTGGGGCACTCGGCCGACAAGCGCCGTGAACGCCGCTGGCACCTGATCGTGCCGGCGCTGGCGGGCGCAGTGGGTTTCACGGCGGCGGCGTCCTTTGCCGACAACACCGTGATTTCGCTGATCTGCCTGTCGATGGCCGCGGCCGGCGTGCTGACGTGCGCGCCGTTGTTCTGGTCCTTGCCCACCGCCTTCCTGTCCGGCACCGCCGCTGCCGCAGGCATCGCCATCGTCAACTCGGTGGGCAACCTGGCCGGCTTCGCCAGCCCCTACATGATCGGCTACCTGAAAGACGTCACCAGCTCTACCGCGTCCGGCATGTATGTGCTGGCCGCCGTGCTGGTGGTGGGCGCCATCGCGGTCTGGTTCACGCCGGCCAAACTTGTTAACCGCTGATCCGCTTGATTCGATAAGGAATGCCCATGCCTCGCCTGGCCGCCAACCTCACCATGATGTACGCCGAACACCCCTTTCTGGACCGCTTCAAGGCGGCCGCCAGCGACGGATTCCAAGGCGTGGAGTTTTTGTTTCCGTATGAGTTCGCGGCCGCGGACCTGAAGGCGCGCTTGCAAGACAACGGCCTGACGCAAGCGCTCTTCAATGCGCCGCCGGGCGACTGGGCGGGCGGCGAACGCGGCATTGCGTCGTTGCCCGGCCGCGAGGCCGAGTTCCAGCGCGGGCTGGATCAAGCGCTGGAATACGCCGCGCAGCTGGGTAACCGCAGCGTGCACGTCATGGCGGGCCTGATCCGCGCGGACCAGAACCGCGCGGCGCATCGCGAGGTGTACGTGAAGAACCTGGCGCACGCCGCCAGCGCGGCAGCATCCGCCGGCATCACCATCGTGATCGAACCCATCAACACGCGTGACATCCCCGGCTTCTTCCTGAACCGCCAAGACGACGCGCAAGCCATCTGCGCCGAGGTCGGCGCCAACAATCTGAAGGTGCAGTTCGACTGCTATCACTGCCAGATTGTCGAAGGGGATATCGCCGTGAAGTTGCAGCGCGACATCGCAGGCATCGGCCACATCCAGATTGCGGGCGTGCCAGACCGGCACGAGCCCGACCTGGGCGAGCTGCACTACCCCTATCTTTTCGAGCGCATCGACGCGCTGGGCTACACGGGCTGGATCGGCTGCGAATACCGGCCGCGCGCCGGCACCTCCGCCGGCCTGGGCTGGGCCCGTCCTTATCTCCACAATCAGTGAGCACTCCATCATGAAGATTCTGATCACCGGCGGCGCCGGATTCCTGGGCCAGCGGCTGGCTCGCAAACTGCTGGAGCAAGGCTCGTTGACGCTGGACGCCATCGGGCCGCAACCCATCACCCAGATCGATCTGCTGGATGTGGTCAAGACGGATGCCTTCACCGACCCGCGCGTGCACTCACTGGTGGGCGATATCGCGGACCCCGCCGTGCTGCGCCAAGCCATCGACAAGAACACGCGCGCCATCTTCCATCTGGCGGCCATTGTCAGCGGCCAGGCCGAGGCGGATTTCGATCTGGGCATGCGCATCAACCTGGATGCCTCGCGCGCCTTGCTGGAAACGTGCCGGGCGCTGGGCCACCAGCCGCGCGTCATCTTCACCAGCTCGGTGGCGGTGTACGGCGGCGCCTTGCCGGACATCGTGCAGGACGACACCGCGCTGAATCCGCAGTCGTCCTACGGCACGCAAAAGGCCATTGCCGAATTGCTGCTGGCCGACTACACGCGGCGTGGCTTTGTGGATGGCCGCGTGTTGCGCTTGCCCACCATCAGCGTGCGGCCGGGCCGGCCGAACGCCGCGGCCTCGTCGTTTGCCAGCGGCATCATTCGCGAACCCTTGAACGGCGAACCCGCCGTGTGCCCCGTGGGCGCCGATACGCGCTTGTGGCTGCTGTCGCCGCGCGGCGCGATCCAGGCCTTGATTGCCGGTTGCGAATTGCCGGCAGACGCGGTCGCTGACCGCGCGCCGATCAACTTGCCCGGCGTCTCCGTTTCGGTTGCCGAGATGGAGCAGGCGCTGCGCGAGGTGGCGGGCGACGCCGTGGCCGACCGCATTACGTGGCAACGCGACGAGCGCGTCGAACGCATCGTTGGCAGTTGGCCGGGCCGCTGGGACACCACGCGCGCGGTGCGGCTTGGCCTGGCGGGCGACAAGGACTTCGCCGACATCATCCGCGCCTACATGGCCGACGACCTGACGCGTTAAGCGCACCGTTCGCGCACCGACGATCTACCCGGACGAACCCCACATGAACTCTTCGCAATCGACTTCCCGCCGCGTTGGCGTCATCGGCCTGGGCGCCATGGGCGCGGGCATCGCGCAAAGCCTGCGCCGCGCGGGCCACGACGTGCACGTCTACGACATCCGCCCCGAAGCCGCCGCCGCCTTTGCCGCGCAGGGCGGTGTGGCCTGCGCCACGCTGGCCGAGCTTGGCGCCGCGTGCGACATCATCATCAGCGTGGTCGTCAACGCGCAGCAGACCGAAGCCGTGTTGTACGGCGAGGGCGGCATTGCCGCGGCCCTGCGCCCTGGCGCGGTGTTTGTGATGTGCTCCACCGTAGACCCCAACTGGTCCATCGCGCTAGAAGCGCGCCTGGCCGAGCAGGGCATCCTGTATCTGGATGCGCCGATTTCGGGCGGCGCGGCCAAGGCGGCGTCGGGCCAGATGACGATGATGACGGCCGGCAGCGCGGCGGCGTACGACGCCTGCGGCGCGGTGCTGGAATCCATGGCGGGCAAGGTCTACCGCCTGGGCGACCGCGCGGGCGCGGGCAGCAAGGTCAAGATCATCAACCAGCTGCTGGCCGGCGTGCACATTGCGGCCGCCGCCGAGGCTATGGCGCTGGGCCTGCGCGAAGGCGTGGACGCCGACGCCTTGTACGAAGTCATCACGCACAGCGCGGGCAATAGCTGGATGTTCGAAAACCGCATGGCGCACGTGCTGGCGGGCGACTACACGCCGCTGTCCGCCGTGGACATCTTCGTGAAGGACCTGGGGCTGGTGCTGGACACCGCGCGTCACACCAAGTTTCCGCTGCCGCTGGCGTCCACCGCGCATCAGATGTTCATGCAGGCGTCCACCGCCGGGCATGGCCGCGAAGACGATAGCGCCGTCATCAAGATATTTCCGGGCATCACGCTGCCGGAGGAAAAATGAGCATCAAACTGGGCTGTATTGCCGACGACTTCACTGGCGCCACCGACTTGGCCAACAACCTGGTGCGCGCGGGCATGCGCACGGTGCAGACCATCGGCATTCCCGGCGCGCCGCTGCGCGATGACGCCGACGCCGTGGTCGTCGCGCTGAAGACGCGCACGTTGCCCGCCGACGAGGCCGTCGCGCAGTCGCTGGCTGCGTTGGAATGGCTGCAACAGCAGGGCGCAGAACAAATCTACTTCAAGTATTGCTCCACGTTCGACAGCACGGCGCAGGGCAATATCGGCCCCGTGACCGATGCGCTGATGACGCGTCTGGGCACGGACTTCACCATCGCCACGCCTGCCTTCCCCGACAACAAGCGCACGGTTTTCAAGGGCTATCTGTTCGCGGGCGATGTGCTGTTGAACGAATCGGGCATGCAGCATCATCCGCTGACGCCGATGACGGACCCGAATCTGGTGCGCGTCTTGTCTGCGCAGACAAGACGCAAGGTTGGCCTGATCGATTACGCCGTGGTGGCCGCGGGCGCCGACGCAATCCGCGCGCGCATTCAAGCGTTGAAGGACGACGGCGTCGAGATCGCCATCGTGGACGCGGTATCGAACCAGGATCTGCTGACCATGGGGCCAGCGCTGCGCGGCATGCCGTTGGTGACCGCAGGTTCGGGGGTGGCGATCGGGCTGCCGGGCAACTGGGGGCTGACCGCCGCGCAGGCCGCGACCCAAACCCGTTCAGCGGGTTTGCAGGCCGTGGTGGCGGGCAGTTGCTCCACCGCGACCAACGGGCAAGTCGCCGCATTCATCGACAGCGGCCGGCCGGCCTACGCGCTGGACCCGATGCGCTTGGCGTCTGGCGATGATGTCGTGGCGGAAGTATTGGCATGGGCCGAACCGCGCATGCAAGACGGCCCCGTGCTGGTCTATTCCACCGCGCAGCCGGATCAGGTCAAGGCCGCACAAGCGCAGTTGGGCGTGGAACGCGCGGGCGCGATGATCGAAGCGGCTATCGCAAGCATTGCGGTGGGCCTAGTCGAGCGCGGCGTGCGCCAGTTGATCGTGGCGGGCGGCGAAACGTCGGGCGCGGTGGTGCAGGCGCTGGGCTTGGAGCAGATCGCCATTGGCGAACAGATCGACCCCGGCGTGCCGTGGTGCGCGGGCTACACGCCGGTGGCGAACGCGGACGTCAGCATCGCGCTGAAGTCGGGCAACTTCGGCACGCAGGACTTCTTCATCAAAGCGTTTCGCTGATACCAGCGTTAACGCTTGCCGACGCGGCCAGCGTTGTCGCGGGTGTCAGGCTAGCGATGCGCCTGGCGTAGCCGCTTGGCCGCATTCACCATGTGGATGCGGGCGGCTTCGCGGGCGCCTTCCACATCCTGGCGGCGGATCGCTTCGACGATGGCGTTGTGCTCTTGCAGCACGTCGCGCATCAGGTCCGCGTGGCGCGCTTCGTTGCCGCGCGTCACGCGTGTGGCGGCTTCCAGGAACTGGCTGACAAAGGCCAGCGTTGTCAGAAAGTACGGGTTGCCTGTGGCGCGCGCGATGCTGCGATGAAACGCCACGTCTTCCTTCACGCCGTCGCCGCCATCGGCCACCGCTTGTGAAATCGCGGCTAGCGCCGCGTCGATCTCGGCCATGTCGCGCTTTTTGCGCATGGCGGCGGCCTGGGCGGCGATTTCGGTTTCCAGCGCGCGGCGCAGGTCCACGATGTGCAGCACGGCGTCCAGCGAACTCAGGTCGGCGGCGTCGATGCGTAGCGCACGGTTGCCCGTCAAGCCGGTGACATAGACGCCGCTGCCTTGCCGCGCTTCAACGATGCCATCCTGCCGCAACCGCGACACGGCTTCGCGGATGACGGTGCGGCTCACGCCGAACTGTTCCGCCAACGCGGCTTCGGTGGGCAGCTTTTCGCCGGGCAGCACGCGGCCTTCGTCAATTTCGGCGAGCAGGCGCTTGGCGACCGTATCGGTCAAGGTGGGCGGGGAGGGAAGTCGTGGAAACGCCATGGATGAGAACCGCAGAGTGTGGGCGACAGGCCGGTTGCGACGTCATTGGCGTGGCCCGGCGCCAATGATAACCGGTCCGCTGGCCGCCTTTGGACGCTTGCCCGCCGGACGGGAACGCGCCGCCATCAGGCAGTCGATGAAACACTGCGCGGCAGGCGTGGGCGGCGAATCGGCCCGCGTCAGAATCGATACGCGTGCGGCGGGCAGCTCGTGCGTGAGCGGCATCATGCGCAACGGCCGGGGCATCAGTTGATGGTCGAACAAGGCGCGCACAAAGATGCCCAGCGCATCGCTTTCGGCCATGATGGCCAACGCAATGGCGATGGACTGGCACGGGATGATGTCGCGCGGCGGCGGCAAACCATGCGCGTCGAACGCCAGGCGCAGCAGGTTCGACGGCGCTTGAATATTGCCCGGCAGCAGCCACAGCGCGCCGTGCAGGTCGGCCAGGCTGCGCGCATGGCGCAAGGGGTGGCCGGCGCGCGCGCCAATCGCCATGGGCAGCGTGAACAGGGTGCGGCGCGCGAAGCCGTCTTCAATATCGCCGTCGTACTCGGTTTGCACGAGCAGGTCGTAGCGGCCCGATTCCAGTTGCTCGTGGCTATAGGGCGGGGCGACTTCGTTGAACGACACGGCCACGCGCGGCATGCGCGCGCGAAACGCCATCAGCGCGGCGGGCAGCGCGGTCAGCGCCGACGAACTGATGGCCAGATTCAACGTGCCGCCTTCGCCGTCCAGCATCTGGCCGATCTCTTCCTGCGCGCGCCGCGTCTCTTGCAGGATGATGACGGCGCGTTTGTACAGCGCTTCGCCGTACGTGGTGAGTTCGACCCCGCGCGCGCTGCGGCGCACGAGTTCCGCGCCCACGCTTTGTTCCAGGTCGCGCAGGCTGCGCGTGGCGGCGGGCTGGGTGACGAACAGGGCGCGCGCCGCCGCACGAATGCTGCGGTGTTCGGCGATCAAGACAAAGGCGCGCAACTGGCGCAGGTTCATGAGCGAGGTCTCAACAGGGGGCCGGGGGTCGCGGGGCGTTGGGCCGGGTAGACGGACCGGGGGGGTTGCGAACGGGCAGGGATATAAGAAAAAGGTTTCACTGGAACAAAAATACTGTCTTTTCCTTATCGTGCGCCATCCGTATATTCATCGAGTCAGGGCGGTCACAGCGTCCGGGTTCACGGACCGGCCGCCCGGAAAAACGGACATCAAGGGGAAAACATGTCTATCGCCATTGCCGCCGCGCCTGGCCGGCAGGATCTGCATTCAAGCGCCATGCGCCGGCGCGTGATCGCCGGCACCACCATTGGCAACGCGCTGGAGTTCTTTGACTTCACCGTCTTCACGTTCCTGATGCTGGTGATCGGGCCGCTGTTCTTTCCGGCCGCCTCGGGGTACGGGCAGCTGTTGCTCACGACCGCCACCTTCGGCGTGGGCTTTCTGATGCGCCCGGTGGGCGGCATGCTGATTGGTTCCTATGCTGACCGCCACGGCCGCCGCGCCGCCATGACGTTGACGTTGTGGCTGATGGGGCTGGGCTGTGCGTTGATTGCGGCCGCGCCCACCTACGCCCAGATGGGCGTCGCCGGCCCCGTGCTGATGGTGCTGGCGCGGCTGATTCAGGGCTTCGCCGCGGGTGGCGAAGTCGGTGCCTCCACCACTTTGCTGGTGGAGCACGCGCCCGCGGACAAGCGCGGGTTTTATTCCAGCTGGCAGTTCGGCAGCCAGTCTCTGGGCGTGATGCTGGGCGCGCTGACGGTGGCGCTGCTGACGGCGGCGCTCAGCAAGGAACAGATGCAGGCCTGGGGCTGGCGCGTGCCGTTCGTGATTGGCATCCTGACCGTGCCGGTGGGCGCCTACATTCGCCGCAATCTGGAAGAGACGCTGGAATCCCCGCAAACCCCGCAGGCGTCAAAAACGTCGCCAGCCACGTCGCAGCACCAGCCGCTGCGTTTGGTCTTTGCCGAACACAAGGCGCAAATCGTCAAAGGCATTTTGCTGGTGATCGGCGGCATGGTGTGCGCGCAAATCATCGGCTTCTACATGCCGGCTTATGCCAATAAGGAATTGGGCCTGCCCGCCACCTCCACGCTGTTCGCCAGTGTGGTGCTGGGCGCAATCGGCTTTGTCATCGCGCCGTTTGTCGGCATGCTGGCCGATCGCGTGGGGCGCAAGAAGGTCATCTTCTGGTCGCGCGCCGCAACGGTGTGCGCCTTGCTGCCGTGCTTTCAATGGCTGGTATCCGCGCCCAGCACCGAACGGCTGATGACCGTGATTGCGCTGCTGGCCGTTCTGCTGGCGCTACAGACCGCACCCGTCATCACGATGTTGCCTGAACTCTTTCCCAAGGCCGTGCGCACGACGGGGATGTCGGTCGTGTATGGTCTGGGCATCTCGGTCTTTGGCGGCTTCGCCCAGTTCTTCGTGACCTGGCTGCTGCACGTCACCGGCAATCCCATGGCGCCTGCCTGGTACTTGATGGTGACGGTGACGCTTTCCACCGTGGTGCTGTTCTGGATTCAGGACCGCACCGGCCACGTCATCGATACGCAGGAGCCATGATGCCCAGCAGCACGAGTTACTTCCCCCGCAGCTACGCCGAGTCCCGCGACCGCTTCCTGGCCGACGCCGCTCGCCTGGGCGCCGCCGTCCAGTCCTATCCCATTTCGGATGTGGGCAGCGAGGGCGAAGCCCTGGCCACCGACGTGGCGCTGCTGGGCGCGCCGGACGCGCAACGGCTGCTGATCATGACGTCGGCGACGCACGGCGTGGAAGGGTTCTGCGGCGCGGGCTGCCAGTTTTCGCTGATGGATGACGCCGCCATGATCAAGCGCGCCACGCAAGCGGGCGTGGCGTTGCTGCTGGTGCACGCGGTGAATCCGTATGGCTTCTCGTGGATGGCGCGCACCGATGAAGGCAACGTCGACCTGAACCGCAACGCCCAGCCTTTTGACGGCACGCCGCTGCCCGTCAACCCGGGCTATGCCGCGCTGCATCCGCTGCTGCTGCCCGCGGAATGGCCGCCATCGGAAAGCAACCAGCGCGACATTGCCCGCTACGTGGCCGAGCACGGGCAACCCGCTTTCGCGCTGGCCGTATCGCGCGGCCAATACACGCACGCCGACGGGCTGTTCTATGGCGGCGCGCGCCCGGCGGCGTCGCTGTTAAACCTGCGCCGCATCCTGGAAACGCACGCAAGCCGCTACGCGCACATCGGCTGGATCGATGTGCACACGGGGCTGGGTCCGCGCGGCCACGGTGAAAAAATCTACGCAGGTCGCCGTAATGATGCGGAAGTCGGGCGCGCGCGGCAGTGGTGGGGTGCGGATATTGCGGTGCCGTATCAGGGCAGCTCGGCGTCGGTGGACATCACCGGCCATCTGGCTGGGCTGATCTATCAAGCGTGCCCCGATTCCTCGCCCACGCTGATGGCGCTGGAATACGGCACGGTGCCGTTTGACGACATCGTGCTGGCGCTGCGCGGGCGCAATTGGTTGCGGGCCAATCCCGATGCGCCGCCCGCATTGCGCCGCGACATCCTGCAAGCCACGCAAGACGCGTTCTATTGCCACGCGTATGACTGGCACGGCATGGTGCTGGGGCAAAGCCGCGTTGCGGTGTTGCAAGCCTTGTGCGGCTTGGAAGCGGCGCGGTAACCCGGGCAGGCGGGCGTTGCAGCAACCCGGATCATTGCACCGGGTTGCACCTCATCAGGCTGTTGCACTGCGGTAGGTTGCACCTATTTTTTCGGAATTTCAGGGATTACCCGCGAGTTGCAAAGCGCGTGGGTTATCCCTAGTTGAGTCGAGCAGCAACCCATCGATATGCTTCGGTTAACCAAGTGAACCGAAGAGTTCCAGGAGGAGTTTCAAACCGAGCCGGCACCTCGCTGACAAGGAATCTGGATTTGCATAGCGCGCCTCCTTTGGACCCGGCCGTTGCGCCCACCCGGGTTACGCCCATCCGCGTGATCCCGTGGGCAACGTGGCTGCACCGGGTCTTCGTCGTCCTGATGTATGCGTTCATGCTCTGCCCCATCGTGCTGGTGGTTTGGCTGAGCTTCTTCAAGGACGCCATCCTCTACTTCCCCCCGTCCGGCTACACGCTGTCCTGGTACGTGAAAGCGTGGCAGAACCCCGCGTTCGCCAATGGCTTTCTGTTCAGCCTGCAAGTGTCGCTGGTGGCCGCCGCCATTGGCGTCGTGATGGGCGTGCTGGCCGCGGTCGGCATCGCGCGCTACCGCTTCCAGGGCAGCAAGGGCGTCAACACCTTGCTGCTGTCGCCGCTGCTGATTCCCGGCATCGTGGCGGGCGTGGGCATCTATCTCTTTTACCTGCGCGCCGAAGAGGTGCTGGACCAAGACATCATCGGCACGTTCGGCGGGCTCGTCATTGCGCACGTCTGCTTGACGATTCCGTGGACCGTGCGGCTGGTCACGGCCGGCATGGCCGGGCTGGACGGCTCCATCGAGGAAGCCGCGCGCAACCTGGGTGCGAGCGCGCCGGTTGCTTTCATGCGTGTGACGCTGCCCATGCTGCGCCCGTCGATTGTGGCCGCGGCGCTATTCAGTTTCGTGGTGTCGTTCGAAAACCTGGAGCTGTCGCTATCGCTGGTGGGACCGGGCCGCACCACGCTGCCGATCGCCATCATGCAGTACCTGGAATTCAATCTGGACCCGACCATCGCTTCGGTGGCATCGGTGCAAATCTTGCTGTTGGGGATCATCATGCTTGTGACCGACCGCTATGTGAAACTCAGTCAGGTGGTGTAAGAAATGGCGAAGGTCTCAATCGAGAATATCCGCAAGCAATTCGGCTCGGCGGTGGCGGTGTCCGACTTTTCGCTGGAGATCGCCGAAGGCGAGCTGGTGACGTTCCTGGGCCCCAGCGGCTGCGGCAAGACCACCACGCTGCGCATGATTGCCGGCTTCATCACCCCCACTGCGGGCCGCATCCGCATCGGCGACACCGACGTCACCCGGCTGCCCGTGCACAAGCGCGATACCGGCATGGTGTTCCAGCGCTATGCGCTGTTTCCGCACATGACCGTGGCCGAGAACGTGGCCTTCGGGCTGGAAATGCACAAGGTGCCCAAGGCGGATCGCGACGCCAAGATCCGCCGCGTGCTGGACATGGTGCGCATGACCGAGCTGCGTGACCGCTATCCGCGCCAGCTGTCCGGCGGGCAGCAACAGCGCGTGGCGATTGCGCGCGCGCTGGCCATCGAACCCAAAGTCTTTTTGCTGGACGAGCCCTTGTCCAACCTGGACGCCAAGCTGCGGCTGGAAGTGCGCGAAGAGATTCGATCCTTGCAGCAGCGTCTGGGCCTGACAACCGTGTTCGTCACGCACGACCAGGAAGAAGCGCTGGCCATTGCCGACCGCATGGCCATCATGCATGACGGCATCGTGCAGCAGGTGGGCGCACCCGACACGCTGTACGAGCGCCCCGCCAATCTTTTCGTGGCCGACTTCCTGGGCAAGATGAATGTCTTCACGGGCCGGGGCCAGGCCGACAACCAGTTCCACACCGACGCGGGCCAGCGCATCACCACGCCGGGCGGCGCGGGCGCCACGCATGTGGGCGTGCGGCCGGAACGCGTGCGGTTGTCCGAGCAGCCTGCGGGCGGCAACGCCTTGGCGGGCGTGGTGGAATCGTCGTTGTATCTGGGGTCGGTGCTGGAAGTGCGCGTGCAGCTCGAAGGCGGCAACCGCATGATCAGCCAGATCGTCAATGGCGGCGCAAGCCGCGCGCAACCGGCGCCGGGCGCGCGCGTGTACGCGTGCTTCGAGCCGGACGACTGCGTGGCCTTCACCCAATAGGAGCCGCCATGACGACTGCAACACAAGACGGGCGGCCCAGCCGTTGGCTGGGGCCGGGGCTGGCGTTTCCGGCGTCGCTGGTGGTGCTGGTGATCATCCTGGTCCCCATCCTGCAACTGGCGCGCTACAGCTTCAATCATTTCGATCCGGCGGAGCTGATGCAAACCGCCTTCACCTTCGAGAACTACGCCAAGTTTTTTGGCGACCCGTACTACCGCGACATCTTCTTCACGACGCTCTGGGTGGCCGCGCTGTGCACCGTGCTGGCGCTGGTGCTGGGCTTTCCGGTGGCGTACTTCCTGGCGCGCACGCAAAGCAAATACAAGAGCCTGTTCGTGATTCTGCTGGTGTTTCCGCTGATGGTGGGCAACGTGGTGCGCGCGGCGGGCTGGATGGTGGCGTTGGGCAACGCGGGCGTGGTGAACGCGGTGTTGCTGGGGCTGGGGCTGGTCGATAAACCCATCACGCTGATGTACACGCCCACAGCGGTTGTCATCGGCACCACCGCCGTCGTCATGCCCTACCTGATCCTCACCTTGCAAAGCGTGCTGGAAGGCATGGACTTATCGGTCGAGGAAGCCGCCCGCAACGTGGGTGCGAATTTCTTCACGACGTTTCGCCGCATTGTGCTGCCCATTGCCGCGCCGGGCGTGGCGGCGGGCACGATGCTGGTGTTCATCTTGTGCATGAACGCCTACGCCACGCCTGTGCTGCTGGGCGGCTCCGGGCTGACGATGATGGCGCCCGCGCTCTATGACCAGATCACGCGCGCCTCGAACTGGCCGTTTGGCGCGGCGCTGGCCGTCATTCTTGTGTGCGGCACGCTGGTCATTGCACTGATCTCGAATTGGCTGATTCATCGGCGCTACATCAAGACCATGGCGTCTTGATCCTGGCTCCCCTAACAAGGAAATTCCATGGCATCCGTATTGTTCAAGAACGCGAACCTGCTTGATCCCTTGCAGGCCGACCTGCTGGAAGGCCACCATGTGCTGGTCGAGGACGGCGTCATCAAGGAAGTGTCAGACACGCCCATCACCAGCGCGTCGGCGCAGGTGATCGACGCCGCGGGCCGCACGCTCATGCCCGGCCTGATCGACCTGCACGTGCACGTGCTGGCCACGCAGCTGAACCTGAGCACGCAGGGCGTGCTGCCTGATGCGCTGGTGATGATGCGCGCCGTACCCATCATGGCGGCCATGCTGCGCCGGGGTTTCACCACCGTGCGTGATGCGGGCGGCGCGGGCTGGGGCCTGAAGTGCGCGGTCAACGAAGGCACGGTGAAGGGGCCGCGCCTGTTCATTTCGGGCCGCGCCATCAGCCAGACGGGCGGCCATGGCGACCCGCGTCCCCGTTCCGACCATCTGCGTCCGATGAGCTTCTGCGGCTGCTGCTTCCGCGCGGGCGACATCGGCCGTGTGGCCGACGGCATCGACGACGTGCGCAAGGCCGTGCGCCAGGAACTGCAAATGGGCGCGGACCAGATCAAGATGATGGCCTCGGGTGGTGTGGCGTCCCCCACCGACCCCATCGCGTCCTACGGCTATTCGGAAGAAGAAATCCGCGTCATCGTCGAAGAAGCCGCCAGCCGCCAGACGTATGTGATGGCGCACTCTTACACCGCCGACGCCATCGAACGCGCCATCCGCAACGGCGTGCGCACGATCGAGCACGGCAACTTGGTCGATGAACGCGTGGCGCGCTTCATGGCCGAGAAGGGCGCGTTTGTTGTGCCAACGCTGGTGACGTACGAAGCGCTGGCCAACGAAGGCGCCGACTACGGCCTGCCGCCGGACTCGGTCGCCAAGATTGCGACCGTGCGCACCGCGGGCCTGCATTCGCTTGAAATCTACAAAAAGGCGGGCGTGAAGATCGGCTATGGCTCGGATCTGCTTGGCCCGTCGCAACGCCTGCAAAGCGATGAATTCCGCATACGCAACGAAGTCTTGTCCGCGCAGGAAGTTATTCAGTGCGCCACCACCACCGCTGCCGAAGTGCTGAACCAGGTCGGCCAGCTTGGCCGCATTCAGCCGGGCGCGTTGGCGGACGTGCTGCTGGTGGATGGCAACCCGTACCGCGACCTGTCTTGCCTGCTGGGGCAGGGCGAGCATCTGGCGCTGATCATGAAGGGCGGCGTCATTGAACATAACGGTCTGGGGGGGTAAGCGCCATGAGCGATCCCACGTTTTCACAATCGGAAGTCGGTGAGGAATCCCGCGATGTCAACGCCGCCAAGGGCTGGCATCCGCCGACGGCGCCGGTGTCGCGCGACCGCGGGCTGGGGCCGTTTCCCCGGCTGATCCTGCGTGGCGCGACGATCATCGATGGCACGGGCGCGCCGCCTTGGGGGCCGGTCGACATCGTGATTGAAAACGAACGCATCACCGCGCTGGTCAACGTGGGCACGCCGCACAAGGCCATCGACCCCAAACGCCGCCCGGGTCCGGGCGACCACGAAATTGATTGCCACGGCAAGTTCGTCACCCCCGGTTTCGTGGATGCGCACGCGCATATCGGTACGCCGTATCACGCCATGAGCGGCATCGTGCCGCCCGCTGACTACATCTACAAACTGTGGCTGGCGCACGGGGTGACCACGGTGCGCGAGATGGGCGCGATGGGCGGGCTGGGCTGGACGATGGAGCAGCGCGAGCTATCCGCCGCCAACAAGATTGCCGCGCCGCGCATGATCGTGCATTCCGTCTTTCCGGCCGTGAACGACCGCGTGAAAACCATCCACACGCCGGAGCAGGGCCGCGAATGGGTGCGCAAGCTGGCCGCGCGCGGCGCGGACGGCATCAAGTTCTTTGGCGCGCCGCCCGCCATCATGGAAGCCGCGCTGGACGAAGCCGCGCAACTGGGTTTGCGCTCGGGCTGCCACCACGCGCAGATGGCCGTCACCCGCGTGAACGCGTTGAAGTCCGCACGTTGGGGGCTGACCAGTTCCGAACACTATTACGGCCTGCCCGAAGCGTTGTTCGAAGACCGCGTGGTGCAGTCCTTCCCCACTGACTACAACTACAGCGACGAGTACTACCGCTTCGCCGTGGCCGGACAGACCTTCATGCAGGCCGCCCAACCAGGCTCGGCCAAGTGGCGTCAGGTCATGGACCAATTCCTTGAACTCGGCCACACCTTCGTGCCCACCTTCAACATCTACGACGCCAACCGCGACCTGATGCGCGCGCGCCGCGCCGACTGGCACGACGATTACACGTGGAAGGCGGTGTGGAAGTACTTCCAGCCGCAGCGCGGCGGGCACGGCGCGTACTGGTATCGCTGGAGCACCACCAACGAGATTGAGTGGAAGCAGAACTACCGGCTGTGGATGCAGTTCATCAACGAATACAAGAACCTGGGCGGCCGCGTATGCGCCGGCAGCGATTCCGGTTTTATCTTCCAGATCTACGGCTTCGGTTTTGTGCGCGAACTGGAACTGCTGCAAGAGGCCGGCTTCCACCCCATTGAAGTGCTGCGCGCGGCCACGTCGCAAAGCGCAGCGTTGCTGGGCATCGATGACGACACCGGCTCCATCGACGTGCAAAAGCGCGCCGACCTGCTGATTCACGATCAAAATCCGTTGACCGATTTCAAGCTGCTGTTCGGCACGGGCGCCATGCGCCTGAACGACGACACGGCCAAGGTGGAATGGCAGCGCTGCCTGCGCACCACCATCAAGTCGGGCGTGGTGTACGACACCGCCGAACTGCTGGCGGACGTGCGCAAGATGGTCAAGGACAGCTGGGCGGAAGACCCCGATGGGGAGCGTCCTCCCTTTGGTGGGTCACCCGGGGGTTCACCGGCCGGTTCGCCCTGCGACAGCGCCGGCGAGGCCGTCTGATATGGCCGTCGACCTGTTCCTCTTGTGCGGTTTTCTGGGCAGCGGCAAGACCACGCTGCTGGTGGATTACCTGCGCGACCCCGCCTCGCGCGATACGGGCGTGATCGTCAACGAGGCGGGGGAGATCGGCGTGGACGGCGCCATCGTCGCGAATGACAGCGACAACGTGCCCATGACGCTGATGGCCAACGGCTGCGTGTGCTGCTCGTTGCGCAGCGATCTGGTCTACACCTTGAGCGCCTTGCTGGACGCCCCGCGCCCCGAAGGCGAGGGGCCGTTGCAGCGCGTGATTCTGGAATGCAGCGGCTTGTCGCGGCCCGGCCCCATCATTGCGTCGCTGGCCGACCCTGAATTAGCCAGCAGGGGGCTGCGGCTGACGGTCGTCTGCACCGATGATTGCGCGCGCGATCCCGATGCGCTGGCCGAGATGGACGAGGCCATGGCGCAGTTCGGCGCGGCGCATCGCATTGTGCTGACGAAAACCGATCTGTTGCCGGCGTCCCAGCTTCACGCCCGCGCCGAGCGCGCGGCCGCGTTGAACCCGTTGGCGCTGGTCATTGCTGACCCCGACCGCCGCCAGGCCGTGCAAGCGGCATTCGCGCCGTCGCAAGGCGTGGCGGACCTGGCCGGGTTGGCCGCGCGCATGCTGATCGCGGGTGGCGCCGGGGGTGGCGCCAGTGAAAGCGCTGCGCGCAGCGCCGCGCACCCCCGCATCCGCGTCATGGCGGCGCGCGCCCGCGAGGGCATCAGCTGGACAGATTTTTCTGAGTGGCTGGATAACCTGGCCGGCTTGTGCGGCGAACGCCTTCTGCGGGTGAAAGCCGTGGTGCGCGTGACCGAATGCGCCGAGCCCATTCTGATCCAGTCGGTGGGCACCACCTTCAGCGCGCCGCAGCGGCTGACGCGTCAACCCGATGCGCGCGACGCCATCATCGTCATCGCGCGCGATATCGAGGTGGACGACATCCGCGCGTCCGCACCCGATGCGCCGGTCGAGATGCTGGCCTGAATTTTTTTAAAAACCCGGGCGCGCGGCGGGCACAGCCGCCCGCGCTCCCGCACCGTAGCAAGTCGTCAGTCCCCTTCGATACGAGGTTGTTATGCAAGAGAAAAACCTGACTCGCCGTGGCTTCATCAAGACCGCCTCTGGCCTGGCGCTGGCACCCGCGCTGGGCTGGGTGCCGGGCATGGCGCACGCCGCTGAAAAAGAACTCGTCGTGGGCACGTGGGGCGGCGATTACCAAAACCTGCTGCAACAGATCATCAACCCTATCGTCGAGAAAAAGGGTGTGAAGGTCGTGTACGACACCGGCAACGCCGTGGGCCGTGTGACCAAGCTGCGCGCCGAGAAGAACTCGCGTCGCGGCAGCATGGACGTGGCGCTGCTGGGCGAAGTCGACATGTACGACGCCGAACGCTCCGGCACGCTGGAGCCCATCGATGTAAAGAAGTTGCCGAATCTGGCGCACGCCATTGCCGCGCTGAAAACGCCGTACTCGATTCCGCACATCTTCAGCGCGATGACGCTGGTCTACAACACCGAAAAATTCCCCACGCCGCCGGATTCGCTGGAGGTGCTGTTGGACCCGAAGTGGAAGGGTCAGGTGGGCTTCTCCGACATTCTGTACCTGTACAACGCCGTCTTCGTCGGCCTGGGCGCGGGCGGCGACACCAAGACGTTTGATGGCGGCAAGCGCTTCCTGGCCAAGCTCAAGCCCAACGCGCCGCGCATCTATCCGTCCAACGAGGCCGTGGCGTCCGCCTTCAAATCCGGCGAAATCGCCATCGCCTGCATGTGGAAAGCCCGCGCCTTGCAATGGAAAGACAGCGGCCTGCCGCTGGGCTTCGTAATCCCGAAGGAAGGTTCGGTGCCGGTGTCGTTCGAAGCGGGCGTGGCCAAGAACAGCCGCAACAAGGACGCGGCCTGGGAATACCTGAACGCCATGCTCGACCCGCAAGGCCAGATCGGCTTTGCCGAAAAAATGGGCTACGCGCCGACGGTCACCAACGCAACGCTGCCGGAAAACCTGAAGCGCGTGGGCTTCACCGACGCCGAAGTGAAGCTCTTGCATGCCTACGATCTGAAGGGCCTGACCGAAGGCAAAGCCGACATGCTGGAATTCTGGAACAAGGAATTCAAGGCGGGTTGAGGCGGGTTGAGGCGGGGGGGGGCCGGCGCGTCCGGCCCTACGCCGCGCCAATCAGCCGCGGCGCGCCGCCTCGATCTTCGCGACGTCGATCTTGCCCATCGTCATCATGGCTTCGAAGACGCGCTTGGCGGCCGCGCGGTCGGCGCCCGTGTACGCCTCGGTCAACACTCGCGGCGTGATCTGCCACGACAGGCCCCACTTGTCCTTGCACCAGCCGCACTCGCTTTCCTGGCCGCCATTCTCGACGATGGCGTTCCAGAAGCGGTCGGTCTCTGCCTGGTCGTCAGTGGCGACCTGAAATGAAAACGACTCGTTGTGCTGAAACGCCGGGCCGCCATTCAGGCCCAGGCACGGTATGCCCATTACGGTGAATTGCACCGTCAGCACTTCGCCTTCCTTGCCGGAAGGGTAGTCGGACGGCGCTTGGTGAACCGCGTCCACGGCGCTATCGGGGAACGTCTTTGCGTAAAACTGCGCGGCCTCCAGCGCGGTGCCATCGAACCAAAGGCAAATCGTGTTCTTGGGAATCATCGGGGGTCTCCTCGTGAGATGAAAACCCATCGACGCTGGACGCCCGAACAACCGGCGCGCCTTAACGTGCGGGGTTTCGTGCTGTTGAGGATACTCGGTTGGATTGTGCAATTCGGCCACGTGAAATCCTCGTTGCAACTGTCAGGATCTGACCGGAATGGGCCGGCAGTTTGTGCGTATCTCAATTGAGATACATAATGGCTGCCTCATTACGGGAGTTTTCCTCATGGCACAGACCTCAATGTTGCACGTCCGGGTTGACGATCAACTCAAGGCGGAAGCGGCGGAAAAGCTCGCCAACGTCGGGCTGACGATCTCCGACGCGGTGCGTATTTTGCTGACGAGAGTGGCGAAGGAAGGGGGCTTGCCGGCCGGCTTGACTGTCGACGCCGCTAGTCACGACGCATGGTTTCGCGCCAAGGTCCACGAGGCCTTGAGCGATACGCGCCCAGCCGTTGCCCATCAACAGGTCATGGACGAGGCGCATGCGCTGATCGCCAAGAAACGTCGTGCCGGTTCTTGAGTCAGAGGTTCATCGCCCAAAACTTCATCGCACTAATTCTGAAATGTTATATCATTCGTCAGCGATTTGTAATGATATAACATCCGAGAGAACGTAGATGAAAGGCAAAAAGCTGGGGTTCAACAAGGGAAGCCGCAACGTGACGGGGGGCCGCAGGCCGCGCCGGGGCAGTCTGAAACCGCTGGTCTGCTCGTTGATGCTGATTGCGCCGGTGGCGCAGGCCGAGACGGAAACCGATCCGCAACGGGCGAAGACGCTGGCGCCCATCACCGTGTCCGCCAATCCCTTGGGGTTGGACTTGAACAGCACCACGTTGCCCGCTTCCGTGTTGGAAGGCGATGCGCTGATTGAGCAGCGCACCGGCACGCTGGGTGAAACGCTGAAGAATTTGCCGGGCGTGAATAGCGACACGTTTGGCGGCGGCGCGAGCCGTCCGGTGATTCGAGGCCAAAGCGCACCGCGCGTGAAGGTGCTGTCCGATGGGTCCGAAGTGATGGACGCCTCCAGCATTTCCCCTGATCACGCGGTAACCGTCGAACCCCTGCTGGCCGAGCGCATTGAAGTGCTGCGCGGCCCCGCGACCTTGCTCTATGGCGGCGGCGCGATTGGTGGCGTGGTCAACGTGGTGGACAAGAAGATTCCGACCGCCGTGCCCGAAAAGGGCATCGAGGCCGAAGCCGAATTGCGCGGCGCGACGGGTACCAAGGAACGTTCAGGCGCGGTCGGCATCACGGCGGGCGAAGGTCAGTTCGCGGTGCGCGTCGAAGGCATGAAGCGCCGCACCAGCGATTACGACGTGCCCGATTGGCCGGGCGGCAAGCTTGAAGGGTCGTACAGCGAGTCCACGCAGGGCTCCGTCGGCATGTCGTGGATCACGCCGCGCGGTTACGTCGGCCTGGCGTTCACGCATCTGGAAAGCAAGTACGGCCTGCCGGGGCACAACCACGAATACGAAGGCTGCCACCCGCACGGCACGCACCTGCATTGCGGCGGCCACGACGACCACGACCACGAAGAAGAAGGCCACGACCACGATCATGACCATGAACACGGCGGCGTGCCGTACGTGAAGCTGCGCAGCAACCGCCTGGATTTGCGCGCCGAATATCAAGACCCGTTCGCCGGCTTTGAAAAGATTCGCGTGCGCGGCGGTCTGACCGACTATCAGCACGACGAGATCGAAGGCGGCGAAGTCGGCACGCGCTTCAAGAACAAGGGCTACGACTTGCGCGTGGAATTGCAGCACAAGCCGATTGCCGGCTGGCGCGGCGTGGTGGGTTTGCAGAACGCCTACAGCGATTTTCGCGCCGACGGCGAAGAGGCCTTTTTGCCGCGCAGCCGCACGCGTTCGAACGGCTTGTTCGTGCTCGAGGAATATCAGCTGAACGACTGGCGTTTTGAAGTGGGTGCGCGTCAGGACTGGCAGCGCATTTCGCCGGAAGGCGGCGCGCCGCGCAGCAGCTTGTCTGGCACGTCCTTGTCGGCCGCGGCCATTTGGGACTTCGCCCCGCAGTACTCGGTGGCGCTGTCGCTGTCGCGTTCGCAACGCCTGCCCAACGCGCAAGAGCTTTACGCTGATGGCGTGCACCTGGCCACCAACACCTACGAGCTCGGTAACGCCGACCTGGGCCGCGAAACATCGCACAACATCGACCTGACCTTGCGCAAGCATTCGGGCGATACCACGTTCTCGGCCAGCGTGTTCCACAACCGCGTGAAGAACTACATCTACGCCAATACGCTGGACCGCTACGAAGACTTCCGCCTGATCGAATACACGCAGCGCGACGCGGAATTCACGGGTGTGGAAGGTGAACTGCGCCACCAGTTCACGCCGGTGTTCTCAGCCGCCGTGTTCGGCGACTACGTGCGCGGCAAGCTGACAGGCGGCGACGGCAACCTGCCGCGCATTCCGGCAGCGCGCGCGGGTGTGCGCGGTAATGTGAAGTGGGATCAATGGTCGGGAGGCGTGGAATACGCGCGCGTGTTCTCGCAAAAAGACATCGCCTCGTATGAAGACAGCACGCCGGGCTACAACCTGGTCAACGCCGTGGTCGCTTACCGCGGCCGCTACAACGAGACGGGCTACGAAGTCTATCTGCGCGGCACCAACCTGCTGAACAAACTGGCCTACAACCACGCGTCGTTTATCTCGACGGTGGCGCCGCTGCCGGGCCGCAGCGTGATGCTGGGCGTGCGGCTGACGTATTAAAAAGGGCGCTGGCGTCACGTCAAGACGCCTGCCTGCAAACACCACGCCGGGGCCTCGTGCCCCGGCGTTTGTTTGTTGCGCCGCGCCATGATCCTGGACCGCGCGGCGGTGTGCTAAGTTGCCGGGATGCCGCCCGGTACGGAGCCCCGCCATGCTGAAATTCGCCGCCAATCTGTCGATGATGTATCAGGAACACGCGTTCCTGGACCGCTATGCCGCCGCCGCCTCTGACGGCTATACCGGTGTGGAATGCATGTTCCCGTATGAGGAGCCCGCCGCCTTCGTGCGCGAACGCATGGACGCGGCCGGCGTGTCACAGGTGCTGTTCAACGCGCCGCCGGGCGTAGCCAGCCAGGGGGATCGCGGGCTGGCCGCCTTGCCGGGACGGCAGTCGGAATTTCGAGCGGGCGTTGAGCAGGCGCTGGCTTACGCCACCACGCTGTCCTGCTCGAACGTGCACGTGATGGCGGGTATCGCGCCCGCAGACGCCTCGCGCCAGACCTTGCTGGATTGCTATTACGAGAACCTTGACTGGGCCGCGCGCCAGGCGCGGTCGGTGGGCGTCACCCTGTTGATCGAACCCATCAACACCCGCGACATCCCCGGATATTTTCTGAACCGCCAGGACGACGCGCATGCGATCGTGCAGGCGGTGAACGCGTCCAATCTGAAAGTGCAGATGGACCTTTATCATTGCCAGATCGTCGAGGGCGACGTCACCACCAAGCTGCGGGAATATTTGCCGACCGGCCGCGTGGGGCATTTGCAGATTGCGGGCGTGCCGCTGCGTCAGGAACCGGATCGCGGCGAACTGGATTACGGCTGGATTTTCAACGTGCTGCGCGAGCTGGAATACGCCGGTTGGATCGGCTGCGAGTACCGGCCGGCCGGCGCCACCTCGGCCGGCTTGCGATGGCTGAACGCCGCGCGCGCCTGATGCGGTTCCTCAAACAATAAGTCCAGGAAATCAGACATGACCCGAAGTTTGTTGCCGCGCGTTGCGGCGTTTGCGCCATCGCGTGCGTTGTTCCTTGCGATGTCCCGCGCCGTGTTGGCCGTGGCGTTGACGGGCGTTGCCGCTGCCGCGAGCGCGGCGGAGTATCCCGATCACCCCATCCGTTGGCTGGTGCCGTTCAGTGCGGGCGGCGGCAGCGATATCGCCACCCGCATCGTCGCCAAGCATGTGGGCGAATCGCTGGGGCAGCCGATCGTCGTTGAAAACCGCCCTGGCGCGGCCACCATCGTCGCCGCCCAGGAAACCGCGCGCGCCGCGCCCGACGGCTACACGCTGATGACGGCGGGCATGAGCACGCTGGCGCTGAACCCGTGGCTGTACAAGCAGCTGCCGTACGCGGCGGGCCGCGATTTCACGCCGGTCTCGACCCTGGTGTCCTTGCCGATTGTGCTGGTGACGTCTCCCGGTTCCGATCTGAACGATCTGCCGGCTGTCATGGCGTATCTGCGCCGCGCGCAGCCGGGCAGTTATGCGTCGCTGGGCGTGGGCAGCCCGCATCATCTGGCGATGGAGTTGTTCCTGGAATCCATAGGCGGGCGCGCCACCGCGATTCCGTACAAGGGCACGCCGCCCGCGTTGCAGGATGTGGCGTCGGGAGTGGTGCCGCTGATGATGGCCGACTTGGCCGCCGCGCGTCCGTTGATTCAGGCGGGCAAGCTGCGTGCGATTGCGGTGCCCGCCGCAAAGCGCTCCGCGCAGTTACCCGACGTGCCGACGTTCGCCGAAGCGGGCGGGCACACGTTCGAGGCTGCGGCTTGGCAAGCTGTCGTGGCGCCGGCCGGTACGCCCGCACCCATCGTCGACAAGCTCAGCCGCGCGATTGTCGCCGCGTTGAAGTCGCCCGATGTGGTCAAGCAGCTGACCATGCAAGGCATGGAGCCCACAGGCAGCACGCCACGGGAATTCGCGGCGTTCACGCGCGAGGAATACGAGCGCTGGGGCGCGGTGATCCGCCATAAGGGCATATCGGCGGAGTAAGCGCCAAGCGGGGGCCGCAGGCGGCGTTGGCGCGAAATCCAGACGCGCGACCCAGACGCGCGACCCAGGCGCCTAGTCCCGCGCGGCTGCGGCCGCGCGCTATTTCCCTGATTGCGCCGCCGCCCGCTTTTTCCCGCGCTGCGCTGTCGCCGCGCAACCCGCCGACGCAATGATGATGCCGCAGATGGCCAGCCATTGCGTCTGGCTCAGATGTTCGTTCAACACGATGACGCCGGCCAGCGCGCCCATCGCGGGTTCCATGCTGAGCAGCACGCCAAACGTTTTTTGCGGCAAGCGGCGCAACGCCACCATTTCCAGCGAGTACGGCAGCGCGCTGGACAGGATGCCCACGCCGATGCCGGCCAGAATCAGCTTCGGGTCCAGCAAGGCCATGCCCGCATGCGCCGCGCCCACGGGCAGCGCGACCATGGCGGCCGCCAGCAGGCCTAGCGAGGTGGCCTGGCCGCCGTGCACATTGCCGGCCATCTTGCCAAAGATGATGTACAGCGCCCAACACACCGCGGCCGCCAACGCATAGGCAATGCCGGTGGGGTCAAGGTCATGGACCGATTGACCGGTGGGAATCAGCAGCACCAGGCCGGCCAGCGCACAGGCGATCCAGACGAAGTCGATCGCGCGCCGCGATAGGACCACCGCCAAGGTCAGCGGCCCGGTGAATTCGATGGCGATGGCCACCCCCAGCGGCAGCGTTTGCAACGCCATATAGAACAGCAGATTCATGCACGCCAGCGTTACCCCGTACAGCGCGATCTTGCCGGCGTTCTGACGGGTCAGCGGGAACCGCCACGGGCGCCAGAACGCAATCAGGATGATGGCGCCGATGACAATGCGATACGCCGTCGTGCCTTGCGCACCCACTTCGGGAAACAGCGACTTGGCAAACGACGTGCCGATGCACAAAGACGCCATCGCGCCGATCAGCGACAGCGTGGGGAGCAGGGTGGAGGCCGAGGCGTTTTGCCCGGAGTTCAAGGTGGCGGCGGTCATGGAAGCGGGGTGAAGCTCAAAACGTTGGGGCGGTGCAAATATCAAAAGGGCGTTGCCCAGGCATCACGGGATGGGGTTCGCGGCCGTGGAGTAAAGCACATACAGCGCCAGGCCGAGCATGATGGCGCCGAGCAAGCCTTGCTGCATCCGCAAGAACCACGGATTGCGCCCGACCCACCCCCGGATGCGCGACGCGCCGTAGGCAAAGCAACTGCCATACGGCAGGCTCAGCACCTTCATGGTGACGCCCAGCACCAGCATCTGAATCCACACCGGCCCGTTATCCGGCGTGGTGAATTGCGGCAGGAAGGCGATCATGAACAGCAGCACTTTCGGGTTCAGCAGGTTCGTCATGAAGCCTTGCCAGAAGGCGTCGCGCGCATCGCCGGGGCGGGCCGACAACGACACGTCGGCCGACTGCGCGCAGCGAATGATGGCTTTCACGCCCAGGTAGCCCAGATACAAGCCGCCCGCCGCCTTGATGCCCACGAACAGCGTCGGAAAGGCTTGCAGCACCGACGCCAGCCCCAGCACCACGGCCGGCACCTGGATGAAACCGGCCGCCACGTTGCCCAGCACGCTGTGGAATGCCGGGCGGAACCCTTGGGTCATGCCCCGCGATAGCGTCAACGCCATGTCGGGGCCGGGCGTGAGTTTAAGCGCCGCGTCGGCGGCGAGGAAAAGCAGGAACAACTGGAGTGAGGGCATTGCGGGATACGGCTGGAAATCCCGCGGTGCGGGGGGTGGGTTCCCAGTGTAAGCAAGCGGCTTGATGAATTCCTGCGTCTGGAGGGGGCGAAATGAAGTTTCCCGTCGAAATGGGGCCGGGTTGCGTCGCCGTCAGGATTAGAATCTGCTCCTGCTTCCCCTGCGTTCCGAGACCCACATGGAACTAGACGACTTCGACCTTCAGATCTTGCAAAGCCTGCAAGAAGACAACCAGCGCACCAGCCAGGACGTTGCCCAGCGCGTGAACCTGTCGCCGGTATCGTGCCTGCGCCGCATGAAGCGGCTGCGTGAAGCCAAGGTGGTGACGGCCGACGTGTCGGTCGTGGACCCCGCCGCGGTGGGGCGCGGCATCATGATGGTGGTGCTGGTGTCGCTGGAGAGCGAGCGCGCCGACAAGCTGGATCTCTTCAAGCGAGCCATGCAGGGCGCGCCGGAAATCATGCAGTGCCTGTCGGTCACGGGCGAAGTCGATTTCGTGTTGACCCTGACCATGGCCGACATGGCGGAATACGAAGTCTTCGCGCAACGCCACTTCTGGGGCAACCCCAACGTCAAACGGTTTTCGACGCTGGTAGTGATGAACCGGGTGAAGAACGGGTTGACGGTGCCGGTTTCGGTTTAACCCTTGCCGGCATCGCTCGCGCAGCCGCTACATCGGTTTCAGCCCCAGCGTCTGGATCATTTCCTGATACTTGGCCACCTGCGCCACGGCGTAGGCGTCGGCATCCTGCTGGCTCATCGGTTGCAGCAGCAAGCGCCCTTCGGCCTCCATGCGCGTGCGCAGCTCGGGCTGCTCCAGCGCATAGCCGACGGCGCGGCGCAGGGTGTCCACTTCGGGTGCGGGCGTGTCCTGGCGCACGTAGTAGCCGCCCGCAATCGTGTAGACGAAATCGGGAATGGTCTTGCTGCGCGAGATGAGCGGCAGCTTTGCCAGCGGGGCGGGCAGCGTATCGGAGAAGCTGGTCAGGATTTTCAGCTGCCCTTGCGCCGCCATGCCTTCCATGGCCTGCTGGTATGGCAGCACGGCGAAATCCACCTGGCGCCCGATCAGGTCTTGCAGCGCGGGCGCTGCGCCCCGATACGGCACGTGCAAAAACTCCGCGCCGACGTGGCGGCCCAGGTACTCGGTCATGATGTGGTACAGCGAGCCCACGCCCACGCTGCCGAACGTCAGCGGCTTGGCGCCCGGGCGCTTGGCGTAGGCGATGAACGCGTCGACGTCGTCCACCGGCAGGTCGGCGCGCGCGAGCAGCACGATGGTGGCTTCGCTGATGGGTTGCGTCAGCCGGAAGTCTTCGGGCTTGTAATGCGCTGCCGCATTCAGAAAGGGACTCAAGATGATTTCATTGGCGGAACCATGCAGAAACGTGTAGCCGTCAGGTGCGCTGGTCAAGACGCGGCGCGCGCCCAGCATGCCCGCGCCGCCGCCCACGTTTTCCACCACGACCTGTTGCTTGAGCGCATGGGCGATGTGTACGCCGAACTGCCGCGCGGACGCGTCGCTGGCGCCGCCGGCCGGATAGGGCACGATCAGGCTCAGCGGCTTTTTTGCAGGGTAGTCCGCGGCGTGCGCCAGCGACGCGGCGGTGAATGCGGAAACGCATAACACGCCTAGCGCGGCGGCCCGGGCGAGGAGGGGCGGTAGGGTCCAACGCATGCTGCTTCTCCCTTGTCATTGCTGTTGTGAAGCAGCCGGATATCGTGGCTGCTGCATGCAGTCTAGGCAGCGGCGTTTGCCTGCATCAATGACGCGGCGCAGGTTGGATCATTGTGAAAACCGCAACGATGGATGCGCCAAATCCACCCACCCCCCTCAACCCCCCCCATCAAGCCTGATCACGCGCGCCGGGATTCCAGCGCGGGAAATGTCTTCAGGATATGGCGCAGCATGCTGGCCGTGGCGGGCGGCAGATGGCGGCCCGCCAGGCTGATCACATGCGTGCGGCTGTTGTTCAGGATGGGGTTGGCCAGCGGCAGCGACACCATCTGGCGAAACTGCGCACCCTTTAACGGCATCGACAACGGGTTCACCACATAGCCCAGGCCCTGGCTGGCGAATTCCCACAGGATCTTGAACGAGTTCGTCAGCAGCGCGGGCTTGAGCTTGACGTTCTCATCCAGCTCGGCGGCCTGGATGTGCTGGCGCACGCCGAACGATTCGTCCATCGCGGCCCAGCCGTAAGGCGCCAGGTCCGACAGGCGCAAGGCCCGGCGGGATCGCGCCAGCGGATGGTCTTTGTGGACATGCACGCGCATGGGCGCGGGGCGCGAATAATGCGAACGCAGCCGCACGTCGTTAGGCGGCTGGAACGCCAGGGCGATCTGCGCGCGTTCCTCGACGATGCACCGCACGGTTTCATTGGTGCCAGCCACGTGGATGCTGTAGGTGATGTCCGGGTGCTTGCGCACGAATGTCAGCAGCACCGGTTCCAGCAGCATGTCGACAAAGCCTTCGCCCAGCGCCAGCTCCACATGGCCGCGCGTGGCGCTTTTCAAGTTGTTCACCTCGGCCTGGAAAGACTCGTTCAGATCTTGCTGGCGGCGCGCGAACAGCGCCACCAGGCGCCCCGCATCCGTTGGCACCACGCCGCGCCCACGGCGTTCCAAAAGCGTCAGCCCGGTGTCCGCCTCCAGGCGGGCGATGGCGCGGCTGATGGCGGAGGGGTCAGTGTTCAGCTGATCGGCGGCGGCGCGCAAGGTGCCGGTCTCGATCACTTGCAGCAGGCACAAGGTGCGCTTGAATTCCAGGACATCGTCCATGACGGGGTTCCTTGCCGGGTCGTGGCGTGGGATTGAATCGTTGCAAAAACCGCATCGATAAGGCGTGATCATTGCTATCGGCTTTGTACCCGCGGCTGTCTATAGTCGATAGGCGTATTTCCCCCAAGCCCGCCCTACGGAGACACCGCCATGGCCATCGTCGAATCGCCCGTCAGCCCGGAATTGCTGCGCCTTATGCGCGAATGGCGTCGCGACCTGCACGCCCATCCCGAGACCGCCTTCTGTGAATTTCGCACCGCCGACGTGGTGGCGCGCGAGCTGGAACGGGCAGGCGCCACGGTGCATCGCGGCTTGGGACGCACCGGCGTGGTCGGCACGCTGACGCGCGGCAACGGGCCGGTGATTGGATTGCGCGCCGACATGGACGCGCTCGACATGCAGGAACTGGGCGATGCGTCGCACCGCTCAACCATCCCCGGCAAGATGCACGGCTGCGGCCACGATGGCCATACTGCCATGCTGCTGGGCGCGGCCCGTCACCTCGCGGCCGATCCGCAGTGGCGCGGCACCTTGCACCTGATCTTCCAGCCCGCCGAAGAACACGCGGGCGGGGGGCTCGCCATGGTGCAGGACGGGCTGTTTGATCAGTTCCCGTGCGACGCTGTGTTCGCGCTGCATAACTCGCCCAATCTGCCATTCGGCACGGTGTCCACGCGCGTGGGCACGGTGATGGCCAACTGCGATACCTATGAAATCAACGTCACCGGCAAGGGGTGCCACGCGGCCCAGCCCGAGCATGGCGTGGACCCCATCGTGGCGGCGGCGCAGCTGGTGTCGGCCATGCAGACCATCGTCAGCCGCAACGTGAAACCGACCGATTCGTTGGCGTTGAGCCTGACGCAGATTCACGCGGGCGACACCTGGAACGTGGTGCCTAACAGTGTGATGTTGCGCGGCAGCTGCCGCACGCTGACCGCCGCCACGCGCGACCTGGCCGAGCGCCGCTTGCGCGAGGTGTGCGCGGGGGTGGCGTTGACGTCGGGCGCCGCCATCGACGTGCAAGTGTTTCGCGGCTATCCGGCATGCGTCAACACGCAAGCCGAGGTGGCGCTGGCCGCTCGCGCCGCCGCGCGCGTGGTGGGTGAAGACAAGGTGGATACGGCTTGCACGCCGCGCATGGGGTCGGAAGATTTCGCGTACATGCTGGAGCAGCGTCCGGGCGCCTACGTGTTCATTGGCGCGGCGCGTCCGGGGCAAGACAACCCGCCTGTGCATAACCCGTACTACGACTTCAACGACGATATCTTGCCGTTGGGCGCGCACTACTGGGTAGAGCTGGTGAAGATGGCGATGCCGGTCTAACGCGCTTGAACGTCGGAATCGGACAAGTTGGGACCGGGCTCGCCGGTTCTGCGCCCGACGCCTAGCGCAGCGCTGGCTTCATCCGACACCGTGCGCAGATGCAGATCGCGCTGCGGAAATGCGATCTCGATGCCGGCCTGGCGCAGCGCGTCGTACATGCGCGCCATCAAGTCGCTGCGGATGTTGATCCAGTGATCGAAGTCGTGGGTCCAGGCGCGAATGCTGAAGTCCAGCGTACTGGCGCCAAAGCCCATGAACAGCACCGTGGGCGCCGGTTCCGTAACGACGCCGGCCGTTTCCCGGGCCACGGCATCCAGCACGTCGATCGCCCGGCTGGGCTCGGTGCCGTAGGCCAGACCGATATTGACTTCGATGCGGCGGCTGCGGTCCAGCAGGGTCCAGTTGGTAAGCTTTTCCGACAGCAGCGTGCCGTTGGGCACGATGACATCGGCGCCTTCGAACGTCTTGATGCGGGTGGCGCGCATGCCGATGTCGCGAACCTGTCCGGACGTGCCGCTGATTTCCACCACGTCGCCCGGCTGTATCGGACGTTCGAACATCAGGATCAGGCCGGAGACGAAGTTGTTCACGACGCCTTGCAGGCCGAAGCCAATACCCACGCCCAGCGCGCCGAACACGATGGTCAACTGGCTGGTCTGAAAGCCCGCCGCCGACAGCGCGATGCCCAGGCCCAGCAGCAGCACCAGGTAGTACGAAAGCGACGCGATGCTGTTGCCCACGCCGCGCGGCAGCGCCATGCGCGTGAGCACCTCGTCGCGCAGGATCAGGCGGATGGTGCGCGCGGCCCAGAATGCAATCACCACGGAAATCAGAAAGAGCAGCACGTTGCCCAGGCTGATGGACACTTCGCCCAAGGTCAGGGTGTAGGACAGCACCTGGGTGGCGAACGCATAAGTGGCGCGCAGGATGCGGAATCGGTCCATCGCGTAGACGGCCCAGCCTACGACGGCGGCGAACGTCAGCAGGCGGATCAGCAACTGCACCAGCGGCGGCGCATGTTCGCGCGCCAGCCGGAAGCGCGATATGCCTTGGCGCGCCAACAGCACTTGCACCAGGGTGATGATGACGGTGACGCCGGCGTAAAGCACCAGCCCGAAGTAGCCGCAACCGATGACGGCGCTGGTCAGCATTTCCGCCAACGAGACATTGCCGAACAGGTTGGCCACCAGCGACACGCATAGCAACGCCACCGCGACCCAGACGATGCCGCGCAGCATGCCGGCCAGCCGGGAGGGAGCAGGCGACGGGGCGCGGCGCCGGCCGCGCCGCAGCAGCCACAAGATGGCGGCCAGCGCCACCGCGGTCAGCGCCACGGTGGACAGGCGGTAGAACAAGGTGTTGGCCAAGAACAAGAAGCCCAGCCGCTCCGCCAGGAACAGGGCGGTGATTGCATAGGGCCACAGGTCCATTTGACGGCGCGCAGAGGGAGGCAGCAGGCGCAGCACCGGCGCCGCCGCCAGCACCAACGCCACTTGCTGCACCATCAGCGGCGCATCGGGTTCTAACGCCAGCACGGCCACCATCGACAGCAGCAGCCAGGTGGACAACGGGCGGCCCAGGACGCCCGCCGCGGTTTCACTCATGACGCCCGCGCGGATCGCGTCGCGGCTCTTCCTGGCCAGCCATAGCAGCAGCACCAGCAGCACGATCTGAATCACATGCAGCGCGCGTTGGTTGCCACTGCCCGACGCGCTGTATTCGCGCGCGAAGCGGGCTTCGATGTCGATGCCCGTGTGCAGCAAGGCCATGGTGTCCTGGCTGGTATCTTGCGTCTTGCCCAGATCCCAGAGCGGTGGTGAATCCACGCGCATCAGGCGCGCGTCGATGTCGTTGATGGCTTCGGCCACGGAACGCTGGCCCGCCTTGATGCGTTCTTCGACGGCGTTGGCGCGTTGTTCAAGGTCGGCTTGGCGCGACAGCGGACCGGACAGCGCCTGCGCGGCGCCCGTCAGCTGCGCCAGAACAGCATCCACGCGGTCGGCCAGCGCGGGCGGCAGGCTGGCGGCGGAGGCTGAGCTTTTGATGGCCTGCCAGGCGTCGCGACGGCGCAGCAATTCGGCCGCGTCGCTGGCGTACCAGGCGGTGGCCTGGCGCAGATCCGCCTGCCAGCGCGCCAGCCGGCGAGCGTCAAAGACCCAATGCCGCTCCAGGCTCTCGACCCGCATGATGGGCAGGGTGCGAAGTTGGGCCGGCTGGAATTCGTAGAGCTTTTCGTCGGCGGACTTGGCGATTGCTTCCAGTAGCGGGCCGAACTTGGCGTCGGGGTCGGTGGTGGCGACGCGCTGCAACACGCCTTCGGCGTAGCGCGTGTCGCTGTCGGCGCGCAGCGGAATGTCGCCCATCTGAATGGCGGCGAGCGGGGGGGCGGTTGTGGGGGTAGGCGGGTCGGCCAGCGCAAGCCGTGCCTGGGCCAGGCTCAACAAGCCAAGGATCAATCCGAACAGGCAGGCGAAAATTCGTGCTCGGACGCGCATGGGGCGGCTCCGGGGGAATGCTGCGAAGCTGGGGGGCTACCCACTCTAGCGCATCACCAGTCCGCCGTCCACGAACAGGACTTGCCCCGTCATGAAGCCGCTCCAGCCGGACGCCAGGAACAGCACCGGCCCGGCGACATCTTCGGGACGGGCGATGCGCCGCAGCGGCGTGGCGGCGATCAGCTGTTCGCGAAACGCTTCCTGCGTGCCGCCGCTGGCGTCGGTTGGGTAGACCAAACCCGGGGCCACGCAATTGACCCGGACGCCGTACGGGCCAAGCTCCGCCGCCAGGTTGCGGCTGAACGCCACCAGCGCGGCCTTCGCGGTGGTGTAGTCGTGATACGGCACGACGGGATGTTCAACCAGGTTGCTGACGAGGTTGACGATGCACCCTTGCGCGCGTTGCTTGAAGTGCGGCAGCGCGGCGCGGCAGACGTTGAACGCCGCGCCGACCGAGCCGTCGAATTGCGACTGGTACTGCCGCCACGACAGATCATCAAACGCGGTGCGCGTGCGCGGATCAAACGCGTAATGGCGCAGGGCGTTGTTGACGACGATATCCAGCCGGCCGGCGTCCTGCACAATGCCGTCCACCATGGCTTGTACGGCGTCCGCCGACCCCACGTCGGCCTGCACGGCCCAGGCGTCGCCGCCTGCGGCCACGCACTGCGCCACGACGGCGTGGGCGGCTTCGGTGTTGCTCAGGTAGTTGACGACGACGGTGGCGCCTTCCCGCGCAAAGCTGCGCGCGATCTCTGCGCCGATGCCCCGGCTGGCGCCGGTTACCAGCACCACCTTGCCTGCGAACTTCAGGGCGGCGGTCATGTCAGGCTCCGGGCAACAGGCTGGCGTCGACGACGGCGGCGACATCGATGGGATGCTGGATCAGGCCCAGTGCGCGGTAGGCGTCAGCGGCCTTCTGCAACAGGTCCAGATCAAACGCGCCCAGCGGCCGGCCGGCCGGCGAGAGGGACGCGGCGTTGCGCAGCCGGATCACGTCCAGGTTGATGCTGCGGTCGGTGCCGTCGATGGCGCGTTTGCCGGCCAGCGTGGCGGCTTCTTCCGGCTGGGCGATCATCCACGCGGCGCTGTCGCGATACGCCTTCAGGAACGCGCGCAGCAACGGCTGCTTTTGTTGATAGACCGATTCCCGCACCACGAACAGGTCGCTGGATACGTTGAGGGTGTCGCGCACTTCCATCACGTTGACCTCCCCCAGGCCGCGACGGCGGCCGACCAGCAGGCCGGTGTCGGTGGCGGCGGTGGCGTCGACCTGGCCCTGCAACAGCGGCGCAAAGTTCAGCACGCCGGTCACGACAATTTCAACGTCGGCTTCGGTCAGACCGGCTTGATGCAGCATCACCAGCAGGTTCTGGCGCGTGCCGCTCGCCAGGCTGTAGACGCCGATGCGTTTGCCCTTCAAGTCTGCCGGCCGCGAAATGTTCGCCGACTTCAGCGACACCACGTTGAAAACGTTCTGCGGATAGATGTCGTAGATGGCGCGCAGCTTCTCGCCCTTGTCCAGCGCCATGAAGAACGAGCCGGGGTCGGTGAAGGCCACGTCGGCCTGGCCGCTGAGAATATTGCGGATGGCGTCGCCGCCGCCCGCACCTGGCAGGTAGACGAGGTTCACGCCCTGCGCCTTGAAGAAGCCCTTATCGGGTTCGGCCAGCAGGTTCGTGATTTCGCTGATGGGCTTGCTCCAGCCGGCCAGCGTGACCGTACCGGTGGCAGGGTCGGCTTGCTTGCTTTGGGCACGTGCCGCAACGGGCACGAGCGACGTGGCGGCAAGGCCGGCGGCGGCCGTCAACAACGCGCGGCGGGTAGGGGACGGGAGCATGGGTAAGGTCCTGATAGGGGTCATGATTGATCCGCGTAGGGGCGCAGCAGGCGGCGTTCGAGCATCAGCGTGGCTTGGTAGCCCAGCAGCCCGATGGCGGCAATGGCGGTGAGCGCGGCGAACATCAGCGGCGTGTCCATCATGCCTTGCGCGGCGATGATGACGGCGCCCAGCCCACGGCTGGCGCCAATGAATTCACCGACGACGGCGCCCACCAGCGCCAGCACCAACGCCACGCGCAGGCCGGCCAGGATGCCGGGCAGGCCTGCGGGCAGCTTCAGGCGCAGCAAGGTCTGCGCGCGCGATGCGCCCAGCATGCGAAACAGCTGAAGCCGGTTCGGGTCCACCTGCCGCAAACTGGTGAGCGTGTTTTCCATCAAAGGAAAGAAGCAGATCAGCGCGGTCATGACGATGGTGGGCGCCATGCCGAAGCCGAACCACAGCACAAAAAGCGGCGCGAGGGCCAGCTTGGGAACCACCTGGCTGACGATGACGTAGGGCTTGAAGACGCGGTCCAGCAGGGCCGATTCGGCCAAGGCCACACCCATCGCCAGCCCAGCCGCGCCGCCCAGCGCCAGGCCCAGCAGCATCTCGGCAAGCGTCGCGCCGATGTGCGGCCAGAGATAGCCGGTGGCAAGGCTCGTCCACAGCGTCTTCGCAACGGCCGAGGGGGCGGGCAGCACCAGTGCCGAGATACCGGCCTGCCGCACCGTGACTTCCCATGCGCCTACCAGCAACACCAGCAGCGCCAACGACAGCAGGCGAAAGGGGATGGCGGGCTTCATGCGCGCGCTCCGTTCATGAATTCAAATACCTGCGCGCAATAGGTGTTGAACGCGGCGCCATGG
>Ga0213823_1000295_pt1 | contig 48553 bp, 56 predicted proteins | sample MC6MC0907MG_FD_179887 | JGI IMG/M metagenome (GOLD analysis project Ga0213823, IMG submission 179887) | Enriched soil aggregate microbial communities from Iowa State University, Ames, United States - MC6-MC0907-MG | ecosystem: Environmental > Terrestrial > Soil > Unclassified | place: USA: Iowa...
GCAGGTCGCGAATCAGTACTGCCAGGCCTTCGATTTCTTCGTGCACTTTCATAGTTGAATCGCGACTTTCGGACGGGAAAATAATGCCCTGAAAAGTACATGATTCATCTCACAAAGCAAATTGCTTGAAGGATTTGCTCCCTGTGAGGCAAGCAATCCGGGGCCGCCTTGCGGCCCCGGTGTCTTCAGCAAACAGCCTCATAGGTCAGGTCCAGGCACTTGCGGGCTTTTTCCACCAGCTCGTCGATCTCTTCGATGCTGATCACCAGCGGCGGCGCGATGATCATGGTGTCGCCCACGGCGCGCATGATCAGGCCGTTGTCGAAGCAGTGCTGGCGGCAGATCATGCCGACACCTTTGCCTTCGTACCGGGCGCGGGTGGCCTTGTCTTTCACCAGCTCGATTGCGCCGAGCATGCCCAGGCCGCGCACTTCGCCTACCAGCGGGTGGTCAGCCAGTTCGCGCAGGCGTTGTTGCAGATAAGGCGCGGTTTTATCGTGCACCTGCTGGATGATCTGCTCATCACGCAGGATGCGCAGGTTCTCCAGGCCCACCGCAGCCGCCACCGGGTGGCCGGAATAGGTGAAGCCGTGGTTGAAGTCGCCGCCTTCGCTGATGACCTTGGCCACTTCGTCACGCACGATCACCCCGCCCATGGGGATGTAACCAGAGGTCAGGCCCTTGGCAATGGTCATCAGGTCGGGCTTGAGGTCGTAGTAGTCGGTACCGAACCACTTACCGGTACGGCCAAAACCGCAAATCACTTCGTCGGCGACGAAGAGGATGTCGTACCTGGCCAGGATTTCCTTGACCTTCGGCCAGTAGGTTTGCGGCGGAATTATCACGCCACCGGCACCCTGGATCGGCTCGGCGATGAAGGCGGCAACGTTGTCAACGCCAACTTCGAGGATCTTCTTCTCCAACTGCTCGGCCGCCCACACACCGAACTCGGCCTCGGTCATGTCACCGCCTTCGCCGAACCAGTATGGCTGCGGAATATGCACGATATCCGGGATTACCCCGCCCTGCTGGTGCATGCCGCTCATGCCGCCCAGGGCTGCGCCCGCCACGGTAGAGCCGTGGTAACCGTTGATGCGGCCAATGATGACCTGCTTGTTCTTCTTGCCCTTCAGCGCCCAGTAATGGCGAACCATGCGCAGCACGGTGTCGTTACCTTCGGAACCGGAGCCGGTGAAGAACACGTGGTTCATGCCTTGCGGCGCCACATCGGCGATTGCCTTGGCCAGCTCCAGCGCAGGCGGGTGCGCGGTCTGGAAGAACAGGTTGTAGTAAGGCAGCTGCTTCATCTGCTGGCTGGCGACCTCGGCCAGCTCATCGCGACCGTAGCCGACCGCCACGCACCACAGGCCCGCCATGCCATCAAGAATCTTGTTGCCCTCGCTGTCCCACAGGTACACGCCCTTGGCCGAGGTGATGATGCGCGGGCCTTTCTCGGCCAGTTGTTTGACATCGCTGAACGGAGCCAGGTGGTGGTCGCGGCTCATCGATTGCCAGGCAAGGGTCTGCGAATTCTTTTCACTCATTGACTTCTACTCCATCAAGTGGCGCAGCCAGGCTGCGCGGGTACTTTTTATAGTTGGTAACGGTCGGCGTTCAGGCCGACAGCAACAGCCTCTGGCGCAGTACCGAGCGATGCCGGCAGGCCTTGCCAAACGACTGGAAGATGGTCAGGTAATGCGGGTTGTCCATGACCTGGAACTCGGGGTGCCATTGCACGGCCAGGGCAAACCCCTTGCCGTTCTCGACCGAAATCGCTTCCACCAGGCCATCGGGTGCCAGCGCTTCCACCCGTAGCCCCGGGGCCAGTACATCGATGCCCTGGCCATGGATGGAGTTGACGTCGAAGACCGCCGGCAAGCCCATGCGGTCGAGCAGGCCGCCGGGCTCTACATGCATGGTGTGGCGCGGCCCATACTGCTTGTCGATGGGCTCACCCTTGCCTTCGCGGTGGTCCATGAACACACCGGTCTCGTGGACCTTCTGGTGCAGGGTGCCGCCAAGTGCCACGTTCATTTCCTGGAAGCCACGGCAAATGCCGAGCACCGGCACGCCGGCGGCGATGGCCGCACGCATCAGCGGCAACGTGGTGGCATCACGCAGCGGGTCGTGATGGGTGCCCGCTGCACTGGCCGCGCCGTTGTAATGGAACGGCTCGATGTTGGACGGCGAACCGGTGAAGATCAGCCCATCCACCACGTCGAGAATATCGGCGCTGTCCATCAGTTCACCGAGGCTGGGAATCACGATGGGCAGCCCACACGCTGCCTTGGCTGCCGCACGCGCGTACTTCTCGCTGATGGTCTGGGTTGCATGCAGCTCGATCATGCTGGTGCATGCGGTAATGCCGATAACGGGCACACGTGGCATATCTTCCTCCGGCAAATCCATATTGCGCGTTGTGTTGAAAGGGAGGGTGCAGCGTCGCTGTTCGACCTTCGGCACCTACAGGAACCAGCGGTATTCGCGGGCATCGATGTGGCGCATGAAGTCCAGTTGCTCCTGGTATTTGTTTTCGCAATAGACCATCACGAACTCACTGCCCAGGCCTTCGTTGACCACCGGGTGGTGACGCATGGCGGCCAGGGCGCTGAGGGCATCCTTGGGGAAGTCGATGCCGCTCTGACGGTTTTCGTTCAGCGGGGCGATGGGCTCGACGCCGCGGTCCAGGCCATGCTCCATGCCGGTCAGGATGGCCGCCAACACCAGGTACGGGTTGGCATCGGCACCGGCGATGCGGTGTTCGATGCGCAGGTTGCGCGGGTCGGACTCGGGGATGCGAATGCACGCATCACGGTCTTCGAAGCCCCAGCTGGCCTTGCTCGCCGCGTTCACCATGGCGCCGTAGCGGCGGTAAGCATTGTGGTTGGGGGCGAAGATCGGCATGCAGTGCGGCAGCAGCTCCAGGCACCCCGCCACTGCATGGCGCAGCTTGCGCTGTTCAGCGCCGGCCAGGATGTTGTTGCCGGCAGCGTCATACAGGCTGACGTGCACATGCATGCCGCTGCCCGGCGCGTCCAGGTATGGCTTGCTCATGAAGCTGGCACGGTAGCCGTGTTTCATCGCGATACCACGGGTGCTGCGGCAGAACAGCGCCGACCAGTCCGCCGCGCTCAGGGCATCGTCGCTGTGGGAGAAGTTGATCTCGAACTGGCCGGGGCCCAGCTCTGCGGTAATGACGTTTGCCGGCACGCCCTGCTCGTTGGCGCCATCGACCATCTCGTGCAGCACCGACGAGAAGCGTGAAAGCCGCTCGATGTGCATGTTCGGCTGGTCGTCCTCGTCCCCGGTCGCCGTGTCCCGCGGGTACTGTGGCAGGCCGTTGTCGAGCTTGCGGTCGAACAGGTAGAACTCCAGCTCGAAAGCCACCACCGGGCGTATGCCGCGTTTGGCCAGGCGCTGAATCACGCGGGCCAGCACTTCACGGGGCTCGAACTCGATCGGCTTGTCGGTGCCGTCGGAGGTGATGAGCATCTGGGCAATCACTTCCTTTTCCCAGCGCACCGGCTTCAGGGTACCCGGCACCAGGCGCCGGGCAGCATCCGGGTCGCCGTCGGCAAAGCAGTAATCGCCAATCGGGTAAAGGCCACCCTGGGTACCCAACAACACGCAGTTCTGCGGCAGCTTCAGCGGCGCGCCGGCTGCGACTTTCTCCAGCATGTCCATGGGGTAGCGCTTGCCGTAGAAGTGCCCGGGGATATCCAGCGCAATCAGGTCGACATAACGAATTTCTGGGTGCTCCGCTCGGAACGAGCGCACTTCAGCCAGCAGATCCGCAAAGATGACACTCATCTTCTTATCCTTGTGAGGTGAACGAATTCAATTGAAGACCCAGAGCACGCGGGTGGGTTTTGCCGTCAGGTTGGCGTAACGGAACTGCGCGTGGGGTTGCACCTGGAAGCAGTCGTTGGCCTGCAGGGTCACGGCCTCGCCGTCGTCCAGCCATACCGTGAGTTCGCCCTCAAGCACGAAACAACCCTGCTCGGAACGGTCACTCAGGTATGCCTCGCCACTGGTGGCGCCTGGCTCCAGATGGCTGTCGAGCATGGCGAAGGCACCGGCGATGGTGGGCGAAGCCAGCACATCAGTAATGCCCGACTCCAGGTACAGCGTGCGCCGCTCGTGGGGGCGCGTGACCCAACCAATGCTGCGGGGCTTGCTCAGGTTGTAGAAGTACGCGGTCGATACGCCGAGCGCTTCGCTGATGGCAGTGAGGTCCGCCACGGTAGGGCGCGAAACACCGCGTTCGACCTGAGAGAGGAAGCCGACCGAGCGGTTGATGCGCTCGGCCAGCTCGCCCAGGGTCAGGTTCTTGAATTTGCGCAGGTCGTGAATAAGGATCGCGAGGGCTTCTACCTCTTCGTGCATCTTCATCGATTGGGCTGCCGTGAAATTTTTAGAGTTATTTTTCATGAAAAATTACATGAAAATTTTCACGAGTCAAGCCGAACCCTGAATTTGTGCAGCAGCGAACAGCGGGTTTGGGGTGCAAGGATCCGCATTGGCAGCGGTGCCGCGGGTTTCTTTAGAGGTGCTCAGGGAGTAGCCTCGGCGGTGAATCTTCCCAGCCCGGCCATTGCCCTCGTCATGCCAAACGGTTTCCCTGAATTGCCGCCGCTTAACGCGCTACGCGTGTTTGAAGTGGTTGCCCGCCACCTGAACTTCCGCCTGGCTGCCGAGGAACTGGGTGTGACCCAGGCGGCAGTCGCGCAACAGATACGCGGGCTGGAAGCGAACCTGAACCTTCGCCTGTTCGAGCGCCTGCCCCGGGGCCTGGCGCTGACCGATGCGGGCCTGGGTTACAGCACCAGCATTCGCAGCGCCTTGGCGATGATCGATGAAGCCACCCGCCTGCTCCGGCCGCAGCCGTCGCACCTTACGGTCAGCGTTACACCTACCTTTGCCTCCAAATGGCTTATTCCGAGGCTGGGCAGCTTTGCGCAAAGCTACCCAGACATCGATCTGCGTGTGCTGGCCACAGATCGGCTGTCGCACTTCAGCACCGATGGCGTGGATATCGCAGTGCGCTATGGCAAGCCCGAAATCGGCGCGGGTTTGAACAGCGAACTGCTGATGGAGCAGCGCATCGTTGCCGTGGCCAGCCCAAAGCTGTTTGAAGGCACTCATGCCCCCGCCAGCTTTGCCCAGCTTCAAGAATTCATCATGCTGCACGATGCCCATAATTTCTGGCCTCAGTACCTTGCTGCAGTGTTCCCGCAACACACCCAACCGACTGCGAAAAACCTGCGGTTCAATCAGACTTCATTGGCCATCGACGCGGCCATCAGTGGTCAAGGCATTGCTTTGGCCAGCCTGGCGTTCGTCAGCGATGAAATCGTTGCGGGCAGGCTGGTGCAGGTCTTCGGTCAGCAGCTCAGGCTCGATAAGTCGTTCTATCTGGTGTGGCCACGCAAGCTGCAGCAGCCTGAGTCGCTAAGCGTTGTGCAGCGCTGGCTCAAGCAACAGGCTGACAATAGTTAATCTACTGCCACGGTAAAGTTTGGCTGCCTCCCTCACCGCTGGGGCTGCTGCTAAGGTGGTTGCACCTAAGCAATCAACCGTTCACGTTGGAGGCAGCATGTCAGTAGAAAAAGTTGCGATTATCACGGCCGGTGGCAGCGGTATGGGCGCGGCAGCAGCACGGCGCCTGGCCGCTGACGGCTTCAAGGTTGGCATCCTTTCCTCTTCGGGCAAGGGCGAAGCACTGGCTGCCGAGCTTGGCGGCATTGGCGTAACCGGCAGCAACCAGTCAGTTGATGACCTGAAACGCCTGGTCGACGCCGTGGTGGAAAAGTGGGGCCGCGTCGACGTGCTGGTCAACAGCGCCGGCCATGGTCCGCGCGCACCGATCCTGGAGATCAGCGACGAGGACTGGCACAAGGGCATGGACACCTACCTGCTGAATGTCATTCGCCCTACTCGCCTGGTAACGCCTTACATGCAACGCCAGAAGGGGGGCGTGATCATCAACATTTCCACCGCCTGGGCGTTCGAGCCGAATGAGCTGTTCCCGACATCCGCTGTTTTCCGCTCGGGCCTGGCCGCATTCACCAAGATCTTCGCCAACAATTTTGCCGGGGATAACGTGCGCATCAACAACGTGCTCCCCGGCTGGATCGACAGCCTGCCGGCCACCGAACAACGCCGCGACAGCGTGCCGCTCAAACGCTATGGCACCAGCGAGGAAATCGCCGCCACCATCGCGTTTCTCGCCAGCGAGGGCGCTGCCTATATCACCGGGCAAAACATCAAGGTCGACGGCGGCCTGACACGCAGCGTGTGATTGCCAGTGGCCGTGGTGTGCGCTGCTGCGGTCCTGCGAGGGGCCGCGCAAGCCAGGGAATGAGACAAGTTACTTGCTGGCAACCGATTGATTAACGAGCGGACAGCTCTGGGCGTTAAGAAAACGCGATTTCTTCAGCCAGTCTTGCTGGGGATAATAGGCAAACACGTAGCTGCCGCGCTGCAGCGTCTCGATCAGCTTGCCGGCAATTGCCGGCCGAACCGCAGGGCAGCCCTGGCTGCGCCCCAGGCGCCCGAGGCCGGGCACGACCTTGGGGTCGGCATACGCAGCGGCATGCATCACGATCGCCCGCGACATGCTGTTATCGTTAAACCCCGGCTCCAGCCCCTGCAGGCGCAGCGAGCGGCCGTGCTTGCCGCTGTAGGTCTGACCGGTTTCATACAGGCCGATGGAGGACTGGTAGCTGTTCGGCGCGTTGGAGAACGTGGTCGGCACATCAGCGCCGCTGTTCTTGCCATGGGCGACCCACTCCTCGAACAACAGCTTCCTGGCGCGCAGGTCGAACACCCACAGGCGCTTGTCACGCGAAGCCTTGGAGTAATCGATCACCGTCAGCAACTTGTCCGCGTCGCTGTGACTGGCGCACGCGTAGGCGGTGAGTGCCAGAGCCAGGGTCGAAAGGCTGGCGTTAGGCGCCAACTGCTGCAGCTCGGCAGCGCTAGGCAGGGGTTGCGCGTAGGCAGCGTGCCAGGCGCTGAGGAAAAACAGGCCAATACTGGCCGCTGAGAACCGGAAGGCTCCCCGCAATGGTTCGAACATCGACATGGAATACCCTGTTGAAAACCTGTCTTTTCTTGCCTTGTTTGCAGCCAAAAGCGGCTACTTTGCTTGATTACCTCAGGAAAGCCGATCACTTCTTGACCAATGGTTTAGATTCTTCACTGCCTTCGGTGGTGATCACCGTGAATTTTCCTTCGGTGCGGGTTTCCCGGGTGGACGCCCAGTCGGTGATCACCAGCATCGTGCCGACGTCCATCGCCGTACGTAAATGACGGCGAAACTCCGGGTTGATGTTCAGTTGCCCCAGTTGTTCATAGGGGGTATTCCCGTACTCCGGGTTGCTCAGGCCCACCACCGACCACCGTAAGGGTAGCGCGCCATCGAGTGCCAGGGCGGATGGTTTTTGCAGCAGGGAATACACCGCCATGCCACTGCGATGCTGGCTGCCTTCAGGCGAAAGTGCTGGCGCCGAGCCGACCAACTGGCCACCGCGATACACGTAGGCACGCAAGTCGGCGCGGCTGATCAGGATCGACAGGGGCCCTGCCGTGGGGTCTGGGTCGTTCCAGAATTGCTGGTTGCTCAGTATCAGCGGGCCTTGGGCCTTGCCATCGCTGACCGTGGGCGCCAGCACGCCGGGGTGGTAGACCTCCACCGGGGCACTGCTGGTATCGGAAACGATGACGGTGGTGGAACTGAAGCCGGTGACTTCGTACAGCTTCTTGGCAAAGTCCATCGGCAGGCGCACGCAACCATGCGAGGCGGGGTACCCCGGTAGATGGCCTGCGTGCAGGGCAATGCCGTCCCACGTCAGGCGCTCCATGTAGGGCATCGGTGCGCTGTTGTAGAGGCTGGACTTATGCTCGACCTTCTTCTGCAGAATGCTGAATACCCCGGTGGGGGTTTCCCGCCCTGCCTTGCCGCTGCTCACGGTGCTGACACCAATGGCAATGCCATTGCGATAAACGTAGGCACGTTGCTCGGTAAGGCTGACTACGACGGTCACCGGCCCCACCGGCGAGACCTGCGGGTACCAGAGAAACTGGCCAGGCTTGAGGCTTTCAAGCTGGCTCCTGAGTGCAGCCGGTGTGGGCACCTGCAGTGGAGCCGCTTCGACCAAGGCAGCGGTGAGTAACAGACCCAGCCCGAGCGTTACATGCAACATCCTATTGCCCCCATAGAACCCTGCCGCCAGCTTAGTCGGAACATGACCCGCAAAGCCACACGTTCAACGCACCGGCCCAGGCTGTCGGAATACCACGCGACCAGACCGGGAGCTGGTGGTAACAACTGTGCACAGTAAATGTGCACAAAATTCCCACTCAAAAGCGCAGCGCACGCCATGGAACTTGCCGGATGAAGGCGCTGAAACCCTAGATCTGGCCATACGCATGGGTTGGTATGATTCTTGTTTGTATACAAATCCAAAAATAAAAGTACACAACCATCACGGAGTTCCGATGGCGTCGATTTCACGTTCCGATGTTGACCAGCTCGATGCTCTCCCCGCCGATACGGCTGGGCCCAGCCCGCTGGCGTTGAGCCCGCGCCTGTATAGTGCCGACCTTGCACCGACTCGCGCGGCAAATCGCACCTGGGGGCGCTACAGCCTGTTTGCGCTGTGGACCAACGATGTGCATAACATCGCCAACTATTCCTTCGCCATCGGCCTCTTCGCCCTGGGCATGAGCGGCGCGCAGATCCTCTGCGCCTTCGCGCTCGGCGCTCTGGTGATCTACGGCCTGATGAACCTGTCCGGCTACATGGGCCAGAAGACCGGCCTGCCATACCCCGTCCTGTGCCGAATCAGCTTCGGCATTCATGGGGCGCAGATCCCGGCGCTGATCCGCGCCGTGATCGCCATTGCCTGGTTCGGCATCCAGACCTACCTCGCCTCGGTTGTCTTGCGCGTGCTGCTGACCGCCATCGCTCCAGACCTCAAGGCCTATGACCAGAACTCGATCCTCGGCCTGTCGACCCTGGGCTGGCTCACCTTCCTCGGCATCTGGTGCGTACAGGTGGCGATCTTCGCCTACGGCATGGAGATGGTGCGCCGCTTCGAGTCCATCACCGGGCCGATCATTCTGGTAGCTTTCGCTTGCCTGGCGGGCTGGATGTACTGGCGCAGCGGCCTGACGATCGCCTGGTCGAGCGGCAACGCGCCAACCGGCTCCACAATGTGGCTGAAGGTGCTCGGCGCCGCTGCGTTGTGGGTCTCGCTGTACGGCACCATGATTCTCAACTTCTGCGACTTTACCCGTAACTGCCCGGACCGGCGCACCATCAGCGTGGGCAACTTCTGGGGCCTGCCGGTGAACATGCTCGGCTTCGCGCTGATCGCCGTGGTGCTGGCCGGTGCGCAGTTCAGCATCGACGGCAAGCTGGTGCAGGGCCCGACCGAAATCGTCGCCGCCATCCCCGACACCGCCGGCCTGGTGCTGGCCTGCCTGGCCTTCCTGATCGTTACCGTGGCGGTGAACATCATGGCCAACTTCGTCGCCCCGGCCTACGTGCTCGCCAACCTGGCGCCGAACCTGCTGAACTTCCGCCGCGCAGGCCTGCTCAGCGCCGCCATCGCGGTGGTGATCCTGCCCTGGCACTTGTACAACAGCCCGTCCGTGATCGTGTATTTCCTTGGCGGCCTGGGCGCCCTGCTCGGCCCGCTGTACGGCATCATCGTCACCGACTATTACCTGGTACGCCGCAGCCGGGTGAACCTGCCGCAGCTGTACAGCGAAAGCACAGCGGGCGCCTATCACTACAGCGGCGGGGTCAACCTGCGCGCCGTCGCGGCGTTCATACCCGCTGCGCTGATCGCCATCGTGCTGGCACTGGTGCCGGCGTTCGAGACGCTGTCGCAGTTCTCCTGGTTCTTCGGGGCGGGTTTGGGCGGATTGATTCATTACGCCATTGCCAATCGAAGCGCCAGGTACCTGGAAGTGTCCGGCGAAAGCATTGCGGTAGATAGCGCGCAGCACTGACCGGGATTGAAAGCAGCCATGTGTGGCTGCTTTCGACCCATTGCAGACGTTCTGCTATGACCGCTTCCTGCCAGTAGCTGAACCTCACCGCACTAGTTGAAACGCGGCCTATTCACTTCAGAGATTTGTATCCCAACCGCGAAATTTGCTGGCAAGCATTTCCCGCACAGCACCAACCAGCTCAGGTTCCCCAGCACGCTCAGGTAAAAGGCTGAACTCAACTTCGGGCAATATTGGCAGAGGAAGGACCGGCCTGAAAACCTCTGCTCCCGGCGGCACCGCCGAAGCATTCAGGCAAGCGACTCCCAGTCCTGCCATCAGCGCTGATTGCAGCCCTGCTACGCCGGACGCGGAATGCGCAATGACATAAGGCACCTTGTGTGCGTCCAGCATCTCTCGGGCCAGGCGCTGAAGGCCGCATCCCTGGGGCAGTACCAGCAGTGGCAACGAACTCTCTCCTTCGTTCGGCGCTTCAAACCCAGGAGCCGATAGCCAATGCAACGCTTCTCGACGTAACGGGATACCCTCGGGCAGGCTACGGCCGTCTAGTATGCGCATCGAGAGGCCTATGTCGAAGTCAAACGGATCAGACCGGCTCTCTATTTCCATGCTCTTCTGCACCGAGACGTGCACTCTGAGACGCGGATAACTAAGGCGTAGTTGTTTCAACAGCTCGGTAATCGAGCCAGGCAGAAAGTAGTCGGTGATTGCCAGTCTCAACTCGCCCGCAAATGTCACTCCACGTACGTCTTCAAGCGCGCGATCACTCAAGGCCAGCAGCTCCCGGGCATGTACCAGTAATCGCTTGCCTGCCGGTGTGGGCCAAACGCCCGTTTTGCCTCGTTCCAGCAGCGTAACTCCGGCGAACGCTTCGAGCTTGCGCAATTGCTCGCTTAACGCCGATTGCGAGCGGCACAGATGCGGTGCGGCCTGCGATAGGCTGCCAAGCTCCACGACGACAGTGAAGGAACGCAAGAGATCAAGATCGAAGGGACGCATATTCATCCTGCGGTTTTACTGATAGATAGATGCATATCTTCCGGCTTTTCATCATCACCGCAACCTCCTAGTCTGCGCGGGCCACCCATTTCCAGCAGAGGAGTCAATCATGCCTGGTATTACACTCAAGATTGCTGGCGAGCCGGACAGTGAGCTGATCCGCAGTATCGTCCCCAAACTTACCGCCCTCACCTGTGAAGTACTGGATAAGCGACCGGAGCAGACCATGGTGATGTTGCAGTTTCTGCCCCATGAGCATTGGTTCATCGATAGTCGATCACTAGCAGAACAAGGCCGTAACTCGTTCCGTCTGGAAGTCACCATCACCGATGAAACCAATACCAAGGCGCAGAAGGCACGCTTCCAACACGATGCGTTCGAACTACTGGCACAAGAAATAGGAAATGTACATCCGCACTCCAACATCCATGTGATCGACTGCCGAGCCAGCGCTTACGGATACGGCGGTTTGAGTCAGGAGTACACGCTTCACCATCCATGATGGTGATTGCAAATACGCCTCGTGATGCCATAGTCTGCCTCATTATGAATCGCTGCTACGGACGTTGGATAAACGATGATCGAACTACAAGGATGTGTAGAAATTTGCGGTCTGGAGTGCCGGCGTGTTGGGCCCTTTGACATAGAAATGATCTGCTCACATCGCCAGGAGATGTTTCTTGAGGCGGGTGGAAATCCTGAAGAACTACAGATCATGACTCAGCACTTTCGCCCATGGTTGTAGAAGCGGCTCGGTGACGGCAGGTATTACGGATTCAAACTCCTGGATGGCGATCAACCGTCGCAACCATTGCCTTGATGAGTATTGAATGGCCTCCCCATCCATCGCACCCAACCCTGGATAAGCGTGGGTATGTGTTGAATGTGTTCGTCGAGCCGGCCTATCGCCGCCGAGGTTTAGCTTCGGCATTAATGCAAGCTGCTGACGCCGAGTTCGCTCGCCGAGGAATCACTTTCGCTGTCCTGCATGCCACCCAGACGGGTAAACCGGTCTATGAGCAGAGCGGTTGGACTGGAACGTCGGAAATGGCCAAATCCATCATCTGATAGTGACCTCTTTCGAACGAGAGCGGACGTGTGAATGCTCGGTGATTGCTTCGGTGCTTTTCAATGAGCATCATCGGGGCTCGACAAGGAGAGTCTCTATGCCCAAGCCAGTGCTGCATCTCATCTCAGGAAAAATTGCATCCGGTAAGTCAACGCTAGCCAAAAGCTTGGCAGTTGAAGTATCGACGGTTCTGCTGAGTGAGGATCATTGGCTCTCACGGCTATACCCTGAACAGATTAAGTCAGTAAACGACTATGTGCGTCTTGCGCACCAGATTCGGCAGGTGCTGGGCCCGCTCGTCATCGATCTTCTTCGGGCTGGAGTGACTGTCGTTTTGGATTTACCTGCAAATACTCCTCAAGATCGACTATGGCTGCGCAACCTGGCTGACGCAGCCGAGGTTTCACATTGCGTCCACTACATCGAGGTGGACGATGACACCTGTCGAGAAAGGTTGCATCTTCGCAACCACCGTGGTGAGCATGAGTTTGCGGCGACTGACGCGGAGTTCGATCTGATCACTAGCTACTTTCGAGCGCCACATGAGGATGAAGGGCTTCAGATTAAAATTCACCGACAATGACGATCTCTAATGCGGACTTGGGCCGCTAGCGGCCCACATCGGATGGCCTCTATGGGTCGATAGCAGTCAATCGCGCCCTTCTACATCAACCGGGCGGAGCAGCCGGGCGCCTCAAGTTGCTTGGCCACTTTCATTGCCAGTTCGACAAAGGCTCTCGCTGCAGCCGTTTGATAAACCCCTTTTCGTTGCATCAGAACAGCAGTGCGCTGCAAGCGCTGCTGGTCAAGCTCGATAGCGACCAACTGCTCGTGAGCTAGGGCGATGGTGGCCGGCAACAAGGTCGAGAGCGTGGTCCTGCTGACCACTTCGATAAGCGCACTGATGGTATTGGCTTCCACTTGTACGTGAGGGCGAATGTTGTGCTGGCGGCAGTAGCTGTCGATCTGCTCACGCGTGGCAAATTCGGCGCTCAAGAGTATCAACGATTCTGAGTTCAACGCCTCCAGGCCAATACTGGCCGTCGTGGCGAGGGGATGCTGCTTGCCTACCACCAGCGCGAGGGTTTCGACCAAGAGCGCTTGGGCCTCCAGGTCCAGATGATGGCCGTTGTCGAACGCTATGCCCACATCAACCTCGTCGGCCAACAACAATTCTTCCATCGCCTCTTGGGCGATCTCTCGCACCACCAGCGTGATGTTCGGGTAGCGGCCATGGAACGCTTCAACCAGCGGGCCAACGAGATAGCTGGTGAATGTCGGTGTTACCCCCACCCTAAGTGACCCGCGGCTCAGATCGCCGAGGTCATCAATGGCTCGCTTTGCCTCCTGCAGTTCTTGCGCGGCCCGCTTGGCATAGCGCAGATACACCTCGCCGGCATCCGTCAGCCGCGTGGTGCGGCCGGAGCGATCGAACAACGTTGTGCCGAGGCTCTCTTCCAGCTGCCGGACCTGCTGCGACAAGGCCGGTTGAGAGACATGCAAGGCCGCTGCAGCGCGCGTGAAACTGCGATGGTTTGCCACTGCGATGAAGTACTGGATGTGTCGGGCAAGCATGGACGCACCTATAAGATTATCTGATCTACCAGATCATAAATCAGACTTTTACCTTATTGAAAGGCCTGCGTAACCTTTGCTTCAACACATCGCGTCATTCAAGGAGTCAACCATGAAAGACATCATCGACGGGTTTCTGAAGTTCCAGAAAGAGGCCTACCCCGAGCGCGTCAAACTGTTCAAGGACCTGGCCAGCCAGCAGAGCCCACGTGCTTTGTTCATCTCATGTTCCGACAGCCGCCTGGTGCCGGAGCTGGTCACCCAGCGTGAACCCGGAGACCTGTTCGTCATCCGCAATGCAGGCAACATCGTGCCGTCCTACGGACCCGAGCCTGGAGGCGTATCGGCCTCGGTGGAATACGCCGTGGCGGCCCTGCAGGTTTCCGACATCGTCATCTGCGGCCACTCCGATTGCGGTGCCATGACGGCCATCGCCACCTGCAAATGCCTGGACCACATGCCCGCAGTGGCCGGCTGGCTGCGCTACGCCGATTCCGCACGAGTGGTAAACGAAGCCCGCAACCATTTCGGCCCGCAGGCCAAGGTCGAGGCCATGGTGCGCGAAAACGTGATCGCCCAGCTTGCCAACATCCAGACCCACCCCTCGGTGCGCCTGGCCCTGGAAGAAGGCCGCGTGACATTGCATGGCTGGATCTACGACATCGAAAGCGGGCTGATCGAGGCCTTCGATGGCAGTACCGGCACATTCGTATCCCTCGCCCACAACCCCGAAGTACACGCCGTTTCCCATCAACCCAAGCGTGTTGCCTAAGTATTTTTCAACCAAGGAGAAACACCATGATCCAATCGCAAATCAGCCAGAACGCCCGCCTTGCCCTGAGCGAAGTCATCCTTCTGGCCAAAGCCCGCAAAGACCTGTCGTTCTCCCAGATCACCGAAGGCACCGGCTTGTCCGAAGCGTTCGTCACCGCAGCACTGTTGGGCCAGCACCCGTTGCCGGCGACCGCCGCCCAGGTGGTGGGTGACAAGCTCGGCCTCGACGCGGACGGCATTGCACTGCTGCAGACCGTGCCACTGCGCGGCAGCATTCAAAATGGCGTCCCGACCGACCCGACCATCTACCGCTTTTACGAGATGTTGCAGGTGTACGGCACCACCTTGAAGGCGCTGGTTCATGAAAAGTTCGGCGACGGCATCATCAGCGCCATCAATTTCAAGCTGGACATCCAGAAAGTCGAAGACCCCGAGGGTGGCTCGCGCGCGGTGATCACCCTGGATGGCAAATACCTGCCCACCAAACCGTTCTGATCTGGCCGCAACACATGGGCTCGGCCGCAATGTTGCGGCCGAGCCCCAACCTGAAGGTGATCAAAAATGAAAGCGTTGTTCGCATTGATACTAGGCGGGCTGTGCAACGTGGCGATGGCGACCGACGTCGAGCATCAGGTCGAGCAGGCACCGGTTGAACAATACAGCTACTCCCGGCACCTCGATATCGCTCGCGTCATTTCCATGAGCCAGGTACCTGATGTCTGCGAGGTGGTACCCGCTCGCATGACGTACGAAGACTCCCAAGGCAATGAGCATGTGCTTGAATACCGCGTGATGGGCAATGGCTGCTCGAATAACTGAGCCCGGCCTTCGCAGCGCGGCAGCACTCTATATGAGGACTGAAGTTGATGGACCTTATCTTTCGCAATGTACGCATTGACGACGCCCAGCCACTGGTAGACGTGGCCGTGCAAGCAGGCAAAATCGCCGAGATCGCGCAACACATCGCCACCACCGCAGCGCACGAAATCCAAGGCGACGGCAAAGTGCTTGTTCCCGGGTTTGTCGAAGGCCACCTGCACCTGGAAAAAGCCAACGTGATGCACCGCAAGGCCAACCGTTCCGGCACCTTGAAGGAAGCGATCGCCGTCACCGCCGAACTGAAGCCCACACTGACCCGTGAGGATATCCGCGAACGTTCGATCCAGGTGCTGCGCGCACTGGTTCAGGCCGGTACCACGCATGTACGTGCCCATGCCGAGTTCGACCCCGCCCAAGGCTTCACCGGGCTCGAAGTGGTGCTGGAGTTGCGCGAGCAGTTCCGAGAGGTGATCGACATCCAGGTCGTGGCCTTTCCGCAAGAAGGCATTCTCAAGCTGCCTGGCATGCAGGCCATGATGGCCCAGGCAATGGAGATGGGCGCCGATGTGGTGGGCGGCATTCCCTACAACGACGTGTCGCCGCTGGAGCACATTGATTTCGTCTTTGACTTGGCCAAGCGCTACGGCAAAGACATCGACTTGCACCAGGACTTCGCCGATGACGCCGAGCACATGACCATCGAGTACGTGGCACGTCGAACCATTGCCGAAGGCTACCAGGGACGGGTCTGCGTTGGGCATCTGACCAGCCTGGCCGCCGCCTCGCCAGCGCGACAGGCACAGGTGATTGCGTTGCTACGTGAGGCCGACATCAGCGTGATGTGCCTGCCCGCCACCGACCTGCACCTGGGGGCTCGGGGTGACAGTCACAATGTCAGACGCACCCTGACACCGGTGCGTGCACTGCGCGACGGCGGTGTCACGGTTTGCCTGGCCACCAACAACATCCGCAACGCATTCACACCGTATGGCACTGGCGACCTGCTGCACATTGCGCAACTGGCCATTCCCGCGTGCCACTTGGGCGGCGCGGATGATCAGGCCACCGTGTTGTCGATGCTCACGACAAACCCTGCCAAAGCCTTGGGCTTGAAACGCCACGGTTTGGCGGTGGGCAATGATGCCGACCTGGTGATGGTGGATTGCCGGGCTGTGGCCGATGTCATTCTCGACCTGCCGACACGGCTGATGGTACTCAAGCGCGGCAGGGTGGTGGCAACCGCTGAGCACCGCAGGTCAGTCGCATTCTGAGGTCATCGGGGAGTGTTCCAGGGCATGCTCACCCTACGTCTCCCAGCCCATTATGCGAAGCCTTTTCTATCCATCTCCGATACTGGCGAGTACGAACGGCCATGGAGAGCTGTTGCAAGATCAGCGCGCGTACTGGTGAAACACTCGGGTCGGGCTTTTTAGCTCGGCTGAGTTTGCGCAATTGGTACTTCACTACTGCCATGTTCGCCAAGGCTGCCAGGGCCTTGTTTTTCCAGGTGATCGGCGGCAATTGCGGGGCAGTGTCCTTGCCCTGCAGCCAGTCACGAGGCAAATGCGGGTCGATGGCCAACGCGGTTCCGATGCCCACCATGTCCACACCACGCTGCACGACGCTTTCGGCTACCGGGCGGCGACGTATACCGCCGGTGACCATCACCGGCATCCTGGCGACGGTCTGGATATCACGGGCGAACTCGACGAAATATGCTTCGCGAGCCAGGGTACGGCTATCGCGCGCTTCACCTTGCATGGCCGGTACTTCGTAGCTGCCTCCCGACAACTCCACCATATCCACGCCCAGGTCGTTGAGCCACCCAACTACCCTTTTCGCGTCATCGGCGGTGAAGCCTCCGCGCTGGAAGTCAGCCGAGTTGAGCTTGACCGCCACTGCAAAATCCACAGAAACCACAGCCCTGACCGCCTTGACGATTTCGAGCAACAGGCGTGCCCTGTTTTCCAGAGCCCCGCCCCACTCGTCCGTCCTCTGGTTGGTCAACGGCGACAGGAACTGGCTCAGTAAATAGCCATGGGCAGCGTGGATTTCCACGCCAGTGAACCCTGCGCGCTCGCCGAGGGCCGCTGAGCAACTCATCGTGCTGCCAGCCGCTGGCATTCATCGGCATCAGTTGGCGGATTTCGTCCAATGAAAAACCCGCCGCCTGCGCCCCGGTGATGATCTGCAGAACCCACTGGGTATCAGGCGCGTAGTCCCTGTAGCCATTTGCTTTGCGCTCGACAGATCTGATCAAGCCGCTTGCCTCGTAGAACCGGATGCGTGACGGTGCCAACCCGCTGATTTTCGCCAGTTCGCCAATTCTCATAACCCACCCTGAAAATGCTATCGACCCTGAGTTGACTTTAAAGCTGGAGTCATCGGTCAGCCAAGCGAATCAGTATTGCCTGGGCCCGCCTACGTCATATTACTTTCACTGCGCGGCCGATGAACTTGACCGGGCCTGTTGGAGCACCAGTAGGAGAGCCCCCCGCTTTCTCAAGGGTCAGCTCGAACAACTGGTTCGGCTCAAGCGCAGGCAAGCGCCTCAGCGGCACGCGGTACTGTTCGCCCGGTTTGACCAACCCCAGCGAAACAGGTGCGCGCCACTGCTCGCCCTTGGTCCAGAACTGCAAAGTCATGCCTTCGGGCACATCGTCCACGCCAAGCGGGATCAGTTCGATCATGCTCGCATCGTTGGCCTGCACTACCCACCCCGGAGCCTGGCCCGACGGCGCTACGAGCACCACCATGTAGGTGGTCACAGGCGGCGCCTTGGTCAACAGCGCAAAGGCCAGAAGCAAGCTCGCTGCAAGCCCCGCAGCGCTCAAGCCCTGCCAGAGTCCAAGCCGCTGCCACCAGCCAGCGCGTGGATGCCTGGGCGGGTAAGCCTCTTCAAGGCTGCGCTCGATCCGGCCCCACAAGCGGTGGCTTGGCGTGATGGGTTCAACCTGCGTGGTCAGTTCGAGCAGTCGCGCCTCCCAGGCATCAACCGCGGCTCGTACGGCCGGCTCCGTTTTCAAACGGTCCTGCATGGCAGCACGCTGCTCGCCACTCAAGGTACCCAGCACATACTCGGCTGCCAGGTCGTCCAGGTCCTCGGCGCTGTCATCACCTGGGGTACGCTTCATGTCATGCACTCCCGCAGGGCCTTCAGGCTTCGCTTGATCCATGCCTTCACGGTGCCCAACGGCGCACCCAGCAGGGCTGCGATTTCGGCATTGCTGCAACCGTCCACATACGCATGCAGGATGCAACGCTGGGGAGAGGGTTGCAGTTGCTCAAGGCAGCGATAGATTTTCGCCGAACCTGACCACAGTTGCAGGTCGTCCAGCTCCGGGGCCAAGGTTACAGCCGCGATCATGCCAGGCTCGCCCAGGTCGGTTTCCCAGCGGCCGTCACGCACGAAGTTCAGCGCCAGGTGACGGGTGATGCTGTACACCCAGCCTCGGGCTGAACCGCGCGATGGGTCATAGCTGGCAGCACGTGTCCAGATACGCACAAAGGCATCGTGAACGATGTCCTCCGCGCTCGCCTGATCGCGCACGATGCGCCGTGCGACGCCCAGCAAACGTGCCCCCTCATGCTCATAGAGCGCCTGCAAGGCGTGGCGGTCTCCTTGGGCACAAGCGGCAAGACAGCCCTCGAAATCAAATGGAACAACGGGCGAATTCAAAATGGAGCGTTCCTTCATCATGAAACCTGGACGGTGCCCTGGCTTAGCGGCCTGGGGCACGTCCAGCAGCGTAGATGATCAATCGCTGGTGTGCCGCTCAAGCCCTCGTCACTTGGCGGACCAGAACACGTAGTCCGCCTGGTACTTGACCATCTGCTGCGCGCCTTTGCTCTGCGCCGTACAGTCCACAGAAGGCGCTACGCCACCGCGCGTCGCCAGGCGCTGGATGTAGCTGACCCCTTGCATCGCGCCCTTGCCCTCGGCAGGGTTGGCCTTGACCAGTTGATACGGGATATCGCCTTTGGCCGCCGGGGCGACGGCAAGCTGGGTGCCGGTCACTTTCGAACCGTCCTTGGCCTGCCAGGTGGCCGGAGGACCAAAATAGTCACCTACAGGTTTGCCGCTGCGATCATTGAGCACCGCCTTGGGGCCGACGAAGATCCACTCCGTCTGGCCTGGCGCATTTGCCTTGTCGCGGCATTCGTAGGTGATCTCACCGACACCGACGGTTTCCAGCATGATGGCGTGGCCATCGGGAACCTTGACCGCCTCCGGGACGCCCGACTGGGCATGGGCGGGTGCAGATGCCAGTACAAGGCAGGCGGCGAGCAGGGAGAAAGCGGGCTTGATGATCATGGGGCGAACTCCGTGGGGGTCATGGGTCAGGCAATCACCGACTGCCTGATAAGAACTACCCATCGGGGTGCCGTTCTGGATGCACCGGCTCAACAATAATTTTGCATGCTCGTTATCGATACCGTGCTGACAGCGAAGCAGGTGTACAGGCGTGCCACGGTCGACTGATCACGCCGGGGCGGTTACGCTGGCGTTTTCCACCTGCACGGAAGCGCCAGTGAAAGAGGCATACCAAGGAAGCTGCTTGTGCGCAGCGGTCAGTTACCTGCTGCTTACCACGCCAAAAGCTGTGAGCCACTGCCATTGCAGCCAGTGCCGCAAAGGCCACGGGGCAGCATTCGCTTCATACGGCAGCGTTCCGCGCAGCATGCTGCGCATCCTTCGTGGCGCCACCAGTATCAAGACCTATGCGTCTTCGCCGACGGTGGTGCGGGAATTTTGCGTAGAGTGCGGCTCGACCTTGTTCTGGTCACGCTCTGAAGGTGAGTTTGCCGACTGGGTTTCGATAGCACTGGGCACGCTTGATACACCGTTCCTGCCCAAGAAGCAGAAACATCTGCACGTCGACTCTGCTGCCCCTTGGTGCTTTCCGCTCATCCCGTCTGATTGCAAGAACAGATCAGTTGACCGCTGAGCTCAATGCAACGGCGCTGCCATCCACGGTAGCGTCAGGATAATCCGCAACAGAGCAATCACGGCTAGGCACCTCGATGCCTGAACAACGGATGCTAGCGCTCACCGCACCTTCCGGAGACTTCGCTCGTTGACTGACTCACAGCACAGCCCTGCCTATGCAAAACGGTTCGAAGCCGTGCTTGCCTACATCGACAGCCACCTCGAAGGTGACCTGTCGGTGAATGCCCTGAGCCGCATCGCCAACTTTTCGGCGTTTCACTTTCACCGGCAGTTCACGGCATACATGGGCGTTCCGGTTTCACGGTATGTGCAACTGATGAGGCTTCGACGTGCGGCGCACCAGCTGGTCGCCTCGCCCGCAACACCCGTTCTGGACGCCGCATTCGGCGCCGGCTTCGAAAGCCCCGAAGCCTTTTCCAGAGCGTTCAAGCGTGCGTTCGGCATGGCGCCGAGCGTGTTCGCCAAGGCGCCGAATTGGCAGGCATGGAGTGCGGTATTCGTTGTTCCACGCCTTTGCAGGAGTATCACCATGCAGATCCGTATAGTCGAGTTCGCCGAAACCCGCGTGGCCGCGCTCGAACACCGAGGGCCGCCCAGCCTGGTCGGTGAAAGCGTTGCGCGTTTTCGCCAATGGCGCATAAACAGCGGCCAGTCGCCGGTGGCCAGCAGCCGCACCTTCGGCATCCCCTACGACAACCCCGACACCACCCCTCCCCACGCCTTTCGCTTCGCCGTTTGTGGGGAGATGGACGAGGCTGTGCAGCCCAATGAATTCGGTGTGCATGAACGGGTTATACCGGCGAGCCGTTGTGCCGTGATTCGGCATAGCGGCTCGCCTGACTACATTGGCGAAACCATCTACCCGCTGTACCGGGACTGGTTGCCGTCGAGCAATGAAGAACTGCGCGACCATCCGTTGTTCTTCCATTATTTGAGCGTGTATCCGGAAACGCCGCTGGAGCAGTGGGAAACGGATATCTATGTACCGCTGAAGTAGGCCAAGGTTCGCCTTGGCGGCAGGCCACGGCCTGCTCGCTTGCTGCGCCCCTAGCGCTAGGACAACATCATGGTCAGCGGCGAAAAATCGGGACAGCGAGCAAAACCGGCCTTGCGGGCATAGAAATCGCCAAGCGGTTAATCAAGCGGATGAACCAGAATCGCCGACGAAGGGGCTTGCTCAGCTCCACGGGGCGGGTTTCGACATGACCTTCTCTAGGCACTTGTTATCCTTTAACGCGTTCTGCACCAGTGCCTGCTCAAAGCGGTCGAAGGCTTCGTCGCTGAGAAGATAAACCTGACGGTCCATGATCACCTCTTCTGCTCGCCGGCAGGCAGCATCCAGGATGAAGCTGGTTCTGTCCGTTTCCAGCAGCTCTACCGCCGCATCGATCAGGCTGCGTCTCTTGGTATCCACTCGCATGTTGATCGGTACGGGCTTATCACCCTCGTTGATTTGAGCCGACATGACTATTTCTCATAGCTGTGGAGCGATCTCCACACAGCGACGGTACCGGCACGTCTAGCTAACGTCTACACGCGTGGATCAATTTGACTTACAAGCGCATGTTGGCCGTAGAGCGAGCGGTCGACCTGTTACCAGACGGATACCAAGCTGTCTTGGTAAACTAGCCAACACCCAGGGCAAGCGCAGATCCTTTTTGTTGCCAGCATTTGCTAAGCCGCCCCCTGCAATTTGCTGCTACGCCCCAAAATCCAGCATCCGGTACCGAAAACGTTGAACGATATGACCGCTAATACAGGCTCTAACCCAACAACCACGCGCCCTGAGCCGTCACGCCGCTTCAGCGTTGCACCTATGATGGATTGGACCTACGTTTCCTGAAAGCCGCTTTTTACGAGCCTTCCAGTGATCCGCCTAGCAGGCTGTACCATTTTTGTACCATCTATTCGCTCACACATGAAGATTGGAATGGCTTTCGGCTTACAGTAGCCCATCCTGCTCATGGGGTAACACTCGGAACCACTTCATCGGCTCGTGGCACTGCACTTACTACTCATTGATTCAAACGTAGAACGTAGGCGAGAATGGCACATTGCCTTTAGGACGTGTGGACGCCCTTGTTTCGGCAGCCCTGCACAAAGGAATATAAATAACAAGGATTAAGATATGGGAAATGTGGACGCAGTTGCAGGTTTTTTAGTTAACACTCAAAAAAGATACCGCTTCAGGCTAGATGGACAAAACTGCATAATCATAGGTAAAAATGGTGCAGGAAAAACATCTCTACTCACCAGCATTCACGAAAAACTGAAAAAGCAAGTCTCGCACGAATTCAATGTCGATATATCCCGAAAAAAACAGATTAAGAATCTCATAGAACAAATCAATTCATATCCGCAGAACGAGGAAAATTACAGAAGCCAAATCAAATCAACTCGCGAGGCACGTAAAAAGGAGTTCGACAAAGACCCTTGCCTTGTACGAATTCATGATGGCGAAGCCCTGCTGGACAACCATAAGAGCAACAAAGCTGTCATTCACCTATATACCGCGTACCGCCAGGCAGAAATCAAAGCTGTTAAATCAGCAGAGGCTTACGCCAAGGCAGCAAGACATTATTTTCAAGATCATAAATTTGGCCAAGAATTCGAGCAGCACTTAGTAAACATGCAAGTCAGACTTGCATTGGCCACTGACCAAAAAGCACACATAGAAACAAAAATCAAAAATTGGTTTCATAGCTTCAATGAAAACCTACAATACTTATTCGAGGATGACTCAGTTCGAGCGGTCTTCAATCCCGACGAACTAAGATACTACATCCACCAAGAGGGCAAAAAGCCTTTTACCTTTCAAAATCTTTCATCCGGCTACGCTGCAATATTTGAAATATATTCCGACTTATTTATCAGGGCAGAATATCATCGCATCATCCCCTCGGACTTGACCGGCGTCGTGCTTATCGATGAAATAGATGCTCATTTGCACATATCGCTTCAGCGAAAAATATTGCCATTCTTCTACAAATCATTCCCAAACATTCAATTCATTGTAAGCACTCACTCCCCGTTCGTCATAACCTCCACTGATGATACGATAATTTTCGATATTTCCTCCAATCAGGTCTCTAAAAATCTTTCCATGTATTCGATAGAGGCGATCGTTGAGGGACTTCTTGGCGTGCCAGTGATTTCAAAAAATCTAGAGGACAAAATAGGACGGCTTGTAGAGCTCACATCGAAAGAAAACATTACGGATGAAGCCATGATACTAGCTAAAGAGCTTAGTCCTTTTAGAGGCAGTATGGATAGCGAGTCTGAAATGCACCTAGAAATCGCCATAAATAAGATCCTGAAATATAAACGGGGCAATATCTAAATGTTCAAGGTTACTAGAAGTTTCCCGCCCCCTGAATCACTGACTGCAAAAAGAAGCTATGCTGGTGATGATGTCCTCGAAGCGCTCAATCGCGACTTCCTTGGCAAGTGTTATATTTGCGAGACACAAGAACCACTATCCTTAAACGTAGAGCATTTTGTGGCACATGAAGGTGATGAGGAACTCACCTATTCGTGGGACAATTTATTTCTGTCTTGCGCACGATGCAATAACTTCAAAAGACATCACTACAACAATCTTTTGAATTGCACCGACAATCGCATCGATATACTAAGGGCAATCGAACATATCGCTCCCGCCTCACCGGGCGCCAAAGTCAGAATTATTGCCAGACTACCCGATGAAAGCACCCAATCCACCGCCGAACTCATATACAGAATATTCAATGAAGACAATACCGGAAATAAGAGAGTTACTTCAGCATACATGAAAAAGAGGCTGTTCTCGGAGTACGCGACTTTTGTTAGGCACATCAATAAATACATCGACCCAAACACAATCGAAGATGATAAAACTCAAGCCGTATTGCATATACGACACATGGTGAGAGAGGCTCAGCAATACTCTGCCTTCTTGCGCTGGGTTGCCCTAAACGACCCTACCATTTATGCACTAGTTGAGGATATCATTCCGGTAGCTGGCGACTGAGTTAGTCACACAAAGCGCGCCCAAGGTAACGACCACCCATATATAATAATTCCTATAACTCAGTTTACCAGCTCTATTCAGAAAAGTTGGCAATCTTCAATAAGCGCTGCTGCAAGGGCGGCGCCGAGCTGAATTGTGCATCCGAGCCATGCCCAGTAGAGGGGATCGGCGGTTAGGGCATGTCGAAAGCTTTGATTGTGAAAAACAGGATGCAATATCAACTTGCCATGCATTGATGCTGTCAAAAATCAAGTGCGCCTGATTCATCAAGAACGCCGCTCAACATCTGCGCCCTTTACTATGAGTCAAGACTTTCCCTGCTTACACATCCCCCTGCTAATCCGCCCCTAGTTGAAAGCCGTTATAGCCCCCGCTATTAGAAGAGGTAGATGTCTCCTCAGCCCCAAAGTGCTGGCCCAGAAGGGTTCAACTTTAAGTCCGGGCTTTGCCGTTAGCTGTCTTTCTTGAAGGGCAGCTTTGGGTCGATAAGTACCTTTCACCAATACTTATAATGAACTTTATCAGGATTACTCGAAGATCGATAATATATACCTGCTTTTCGATAGCCCCAGCCCCTTGCAGAGAGAGAGCCCATCGCGACACTGTATATAAACACAGTCATAGGAAATGCCACCATGTCAGCCGAAATGTCACTTTTCCAAACAGCCAGGAAGGCCCCTCAGGAAATATGGAGGATTTTTGCCAATCTCCCCTTGAGCTTTCGTACCAAGCATTGTGAGCCTGCACCCTCCGCACCCCATGACAAAGAGAGACCCGTCAGCTAAGATTCGGTTTTTAAGGCCGCTATATTCATGGCGGGCCGGAATGCAAGACTAGCGCGTTTATTCCTGCCCCTAATAAAAGGAGCTCTGCCCAGACAATGCATCCATTTCAGGAAAATTTACATATATGGCTATCTAGAAATCTTGACGCGAACGAGGAAAATTATTGCCGCGAGATACCATTTATTTTATCCAGCGATATTGGCCTGATTAGAAGTGAAAATCAAGATCGAGTGGCAGCCTTATATACCGGTAAAAAATCGATCAATCCGCTGCTTGTAATTGCTGTAGCAGATGGAATGGGAGGCATGCGAGATGGAGGCGGGTGCGCAAACTTAGCATTATCCAGCTTCTTTTACTCAATCATTCAACACCGAAATCTTGAAATCCAAGCGAGGGCTAACAAAGCCATCGAAGAAGCGAACAGCCAGGTTTTTGAGCTCTATCAAGGCGGGGGGGGGTCGACTCTAACAGCCGTACTAATGGACGCAAAAGGAACCAAAATTATTGTTCACTTGGGCGATACACGAATATACACCTTCGGCCCTGACAGCAAAGTTGAACGGCATACGACGGATGATTCTCTAGCGGAAGCTGTTGGCGGTACCGGAAGGGAGCTACTACAGTTTGTTGGAATGGGTGAGTCAATGCAGCCCAAGATATCCGAACTCACTCAGCAATCAGGATTTTGCGCGATCACAACGGATGGCATTCATGGCCTTGAAGAAAAGACTCTGAGAAGGATACTTGAAAACTCCGCAAGCATTGAACAGGCATCGCGCAGATTAAATTCTGTAGCTAATTGGTGCGGCGGAGTAGACAATTCCACCTCTGCAATATTCGATATCGCCGAAGTATCTAAGTCATTGTCCATCTATGAAGGTAATGGAATTCGCACCTGGGACGCCGGTGGAGATTTAACTACCTTATGGTTGAATGATGAAGACCAAGCAACAGATCTTAAACAGCCTCGAAGATCGGAATTGCGCGCACCGGATTATGAACTGGAGCAAGCACAGCTAAGAAGCTCGGGACATGTAGAAAAAAACACAACCAAAAAGCCGCGCGCACTCCCGGGAAGATCAAAAGATAAGAAGCATGAAAAGCAACCCCAAGAAAAAATTCAGCTCGATATAGAAATCGGCAATTCGGACTAACAAGGAGAAGTAGGTGCTGATAGCAAATCGTTATAGAACCCTCGATGAATCCGATAAAGGCGGGATGGGAGAGGTCCTGCATTGCGAAGATCTTCACTTACAAAGAAGGGTTGTTCTTAAGTATCTACAGGCGGGCGTAGAGACCCGAAGACTACTTGATGAACAGAAAGCCTTGTCTAAACTGAGGTCTAAACATGTGGTTCAGCTTTATGACATTGTCGCTATGCCGGGGCGAACCACAGAACATACTGCGATTGTCTTGGAATTTATCTCTGGGGATGATCTTGAGCCAGGATCGCTATCGGCTAACGCAAAGTATTTGAATGTAATATGGCAAATCTCTTGTGGGTTAACCGACATCCACTCCCAAGACATTATCCATAGAGATATCAAACCAGGCAACATTAAAATCGACGATGAGGGCGTAGTCAAGATTTTTGACTTTGGTTTATCTAGAAACGTCTCTGACGCAAGAACCAAAAGTATTATCGGTACTCCAATATTCATGGCACCTGAATTATGGGGAGATCAGACAATCGCGTTCAACTCCTCCATCGATGTGTATGCGTTCGGCGTTACATGCCTCGCTCTGCTCACCAAAAAAGCTCCTGCCGCCTTGTTGCAGCATCCACCATCACAGCCTGCATGGACTGAGTTTTCTAAACATTTCCCAGGCATTCCGCAGGAAATCACTAAAACACTTTACAATTGCTTGAACAGGAATAGAACGACAAGACCCAAAATGTCGGAAATCAAATTCTTGCTAGAGAAGTACTTGCTTAAAGACCGACATCGTGCAGTAGTTGTCTTGAATGGCACCCCAAATATTCTAGACTGCAACAATCGCAGAATAGCCCTAAAAGCATCCGTCGGCAGTCTAACAATAGATTACGACGGCTTAGATTTTAAAGTAACGAGCGTTACTGGCGCCGTGAATATTAACAATACACCAATCTCCGTAGGCACAGACATTCCGGGCTGTTGCGTTCTGACGTTCGGGACTGGTGCATCAAGGGTGTTTGTAACCTTTGACGTTTCAAATCCAGAGGTGATGCCATGAAGCCAGGCGATATTGTATCAGAGCGCTACAGAGTTGAACGACACGTGGGCCGCGGCGGGATGCAAGATGTGTATCTAGCCCATGATACGGTACTCGACACAAGTGTAGCGCTAAAAACCCCACAGGCAGGACAGCCAGATAAACGATTCAAAAGCAGCGCAAAAATTGCTGCAAGAGTAAACCATCATAACATAGCTAAAACCCTTGATTACATTGAGGAAGATGGGAGATTATTCCTCATTGAAGAGTATGTTGACGGAGTAAATCTCGACGACCGACTTAAAACATTTGGTGCTATCGACCCCCATCTAGCAGCAAGAATATTTTTACACGCATCGAAAGGAGTTGCTGCTTCCCACCATGCAGGCGTTGTACATCGGGACCTTAAGCCGAGCAACATTGTTGTTGAACACAGCGTAAACCTTCATAACCTAAAGATTACTGACTTCGGCATTGCGACACTCACTGAGGAAATTTTTGACGAAGCTGCTAGGGATGGTGATATTACGAGATCCACCTCCGGGACAATCAGAGGTGCTTTGCCTTATATGGCACCTGAAATGATGTTTAGGCAGCCCGGAGATCACCCTGGAAAATCTGTAGACATATGGTCGCTTGGCGCAATGATGTTTCAGATTTTGACAGGAAAAGTTCCTTTTGGGGTTTATTTACAAGCAGCCGTCAATGTTCAAAATAGAAAAAGGGAACCATGGCCGGCATTCATGATTAGCAATCCTCAATACAAAACCCTATCAGAGCAATTGCAGGGCATAGTTGAAAAATGCCTTCGGTATGATGTTAAAGATCGTCCTTGCGCAGACGAAGTTGTAGAAGAGATATCTGAACTTTGCTTCATAGGGGTTGAGCGAAAACTAGGCAAAGTAGATAACCTAATACAAAACCGCTATAGCGGTTTCATTCGCGGCGATGATGGAGCTACAACTTTTTTCAGCCAGGAGAGTGTATATGGTTTGCGGTCCTCAGCCAGCGAAGGCGACACCGTTTGTTATTCGAGCTTCCCAGGCAGCCCACGAGATCGCGGCCACCCAATTATTGTAATGAAATAACCCTCAAAATCCAAGGGGGCTCTCCCCCCTTGGATTTTGTATCTCTCTGTATTTATCAAGCAATTAGAGATACGACTACCCGACTTCCTCCCTACTCCACCACGGATGGCGAAAAGTAGTGAGCAGTCACTAATGCTTAGGAGTCTTTCAGCTGGATTCCCCAACAAAATTAATTCAATTGTTAAAACAGTTGGCCAAGGACCTCTGGCAACCAATTCATGATGATCAGCTCGCCGGTCACCTCCGCCTTAGCGTGCCGCTGGTTCGTGGTGCTGTAACGGATATCCAGGCACTCGAAGTGGAAGCCATCAAAGGCGCGCCGGATGTCCGGATGGTCATTGATGCTGACCATCACCTTGCCCTTGCACCGCCGCATGAAGTCGGCCATGCGTTCGTACTCCTTAAACGGAAAGTCCACACCGTAGCCGACGGTCTGCCAGTAAGGCGGATCCATGTAGAAGAACGTATGCGCTCGATCGTAGCGCTCGGCACAGGCAAGCCAGGGCAGATGCTCCACGTACGTGCCGGCAAGCCGCTGCCATGCCGCCGACAAGTTTTCCTCAATACGCAGAAGGTTGATTGCTGGACCTGTGGTGGCGGTACCGAATGCTTGACTGGTGAGCTTGGCACCGAACGCATGCTGTTGCAGGTAAAAGAACCGCGCGGCTCGCTGGATATCGGTCAGCGTTTCAGGGCGCGTCATCTTCTGCCACTCGAAGATCTGGCGGGAGCTAAGCGCCCATTTGAACTGGCGCACGAACTCCTCCAGGTGGTTCTGCACAACGCGATAAAGGGTGACAAGGTCACCGTTGAGATCGTTTAGCACCTCCACCGGGGCGGGCTGGGGGCGCATGAAGAACAACGCGGCACCGCCAGCGAAGACTTCGACGTAGCATTCATGAGGGGGAAAGAGTGGGATCAAGCGGTCGGCCAGGCGGCGTTTGCCACCCATCCAGGGAATGATTGGAGAGGTCATAGGTATGCAAGTCTTTACTGTATGAATAAACAGGTGTTAGGCTCGCCGCGCTTTGTGCACAAGGCAGAGGCCACGGCTGGACTTGCAGGAAGGGTCTGCGGGTTCGGTGGGCCGGGCTGGATGTTGGCGCATCCTCCCGGCTCGCCTCTTTATTACTTGGTGACTTCGCGGACGTAGGCCTGACAGGCCTGCAGTGCAATCAGCCCCCGGTCGCCGTCGTCGGTGATGGCGACAATTCGTTGAGCATGCGCTGGCTCAAGTTGGGCGCGTACGGCGCCATGTACCAGGCTTCCGGTGCCGGTGGTTTCTCGCACCCCACCGTCACAACCCGGGGCGGCAAATGCTCCGGCGTCGACAAGGACTGACAACCGCAGATCAGCGGTAGCAAGCCGGTCACGCAGGCGATCTTGAGTTTTTTTAGCATCGTTCATCTCCTGCCAATGTGTTTTGCCCTGCTCCTGCAGACGATCTTCCAGGGCTTGTCGCTGAGCCTTCTGCTCCGCCAACTGATCCAGGGCTGCAGCTGCAGCCTCTTCACGCTCGCTGCCGTAGGCCCGCTCCTTGTCGGCCAGCTGCCGAATGTAATCAGCTGCCTGATCAGCAAGCTGCCGGCCGTACTCACTGGCCAGCCACGTCCAGGCGCCACGGCCGCCGACATAGAGGCCGAGCGCAGCAGCTAACAAGGCGATACGCCAATTCAGCGACATTACTGCAGCACCTCAAGCGCTCGCTTGTAGAGCGCCTGGCGATCTTTCAAGCCATTCAGGCCACCATTAATGCGGCGAGTGATCGACTCGAAAACCGAGTCATCGGCGCTAGCCACTTTGTCAGCGAGGGTGTTAAGGCCCGCGCGCTGCCAATACCAGCCGGCCGACAGCGACGCATAGACCGGCTGGCCACGCACAGCATCGCCCAAGGCCGGCGCCGGTGATGGCACGACGACCGGATCCCGGTTGTCGACCACCACAGGCGCTGTCGGCGTTGCCTCGGGCGCTGTCACGCGTACTGCAGGCGCTGCTGCAGGCGACAACACCACCGGCGCCGCCGGCGCAACAGGCTTGGCCTGGCCACGCACGGCATCGCCCAGGGCAGGCGCCGCCGGCGCCGGCAGTGGCGCGGCGACCGGATCCCGGCTGTCAACCACCACAGGCGCTGCCGGCGTTGGATTGGGCACTGTCACGCGTACTGCAGGCGGTGCCCCCTATGCAAGCTCAGTCTGTAAGCCACCAGACCACGTCGGCATACGGCATGGTCATGATTTCCTCGGCCGAGAAATTCAGTTCGGCCGCCAGTCGCTTGGCGGCCGTCTTCATGCTCTCGGGATTACAGCTCGTCTTCTCGCACCAGAAAGGTGTATCCGGTCGAGACGCGGTTGTAATCCTTGTACGTCAGGCCCTCCAGGTCTTTGACGCCGACCTCGGCCAGGGAGGCGAACAGGTTCAGCTCGCGCTGTTCGTCGTCGCCATCTGAGGTCTGGCTGGAAATGCGCATGTCGCGCACGGTCGGCGCGCGCAGGGTGATGGTGTCAACCTTGATGCCGTTCATCTCGGTTGGCTTGGTCAGGGTCACAGTGACGCTCTCAGCGGTCAGCTTGAGGTACTTCGGGGCGGGCTTGCTCATGACTCGGTATCCTTGAATCGGAAAGAAATGCGGAAAGGTTGCAGAGGGTTACAGGCCGAGGTCGCGGCGCTGGCTGGCCAACTGGTCGACGCCGTTGATAACGCGCTTCATGCCGGCCGGATCAATCTCGTAAATAGTCTCGCCGCCGACCTCCAGCTTGTAGTAGGTCAGGGCAATGCCGTGCTTGTGCTCGGCCTTGTCGCCCGGCTTCCAGTCGCCCATATCCAGCTCTTTCAGGGTGCCGCGCTGTGTGACGATGACGGCCTTGGTTTCGCCTTTCTGACCCTTGAGCGAGCCACGGAAAACGCCGTTGAAGGCATTACCGTCGGCCAGGCCGAAGAACTTCAACGCCTCTTTACGCATGCCGGTGGTGGTAAAGCTGGACTCCAGCTTCTCCATACCCACGTCCATCTCAATCGGCATATCCATGCCGCCGGGGCGGTACTCTTCCATCTTGAGCGCCAGTTTCGGCAGGGTCAGGGACGGGACATCGCCCTGAAAGCTGATGCCATCCACGAACAGGTTCAGGTTGGCGAGAATTTCGGGAATCATTGCCATTTGATGCGCTCCTTAGGCGGCTTGGTCGAGGACTTCGGTCAGCCATTGGTTGGTGACTTCAATACGGAAATTCGGGTTTTCCGCCGGCGGAACGTCGGTGAAGGCGTCAGGCGTTGCTGACGACGAGCCAACGCCGATCGAGATCTACATCTATGGCGAGATCGGTGGCTGGGGCATCACCGCCAACCAGTTCCTCCGCGACCTGAAGGCGGTCGATGACGGTGTCTCGCCGGTTCACGTGGCCTTCAACACCAACGGTGGCGACCTGTTCGAGGGCGTGGCTATCCACAACGCGCTGCACCGGCTGGGCGAACGCTGCACTGCCCGTATCGATGCGCTGGCTGCCAGCGCAGGTAGCGTAGCGGTATGCGGTGCACACCGGGTGGTGATGGCATCCAACGCGATCCTAATGATTCACAACCCCTACACCTGGATCGAAGGCGACGCCGAAGAACTGCGGCGGGTGGCCGATGTGCTCGACCAAGCCTTCGAGGTGATCATCGCGGCTTACAAGGCTAAATCGCCTGACATTGACGAAGTTGAGCTGCGTCGCCTGGTCAATGCTGAAAGTTGGCTCACCGCCGAGGAGGCGCTCGCGCTCGGGCTCGTCGATGAGATCGGCAGTGGTGTGCAAGTCCGCGCTTGTCTGGGCAATGGCGCCGCCATGGCCCGCTATCAGAAAACACCGCAGGCCTGGTTGCTGGGCAACTGCTCGGTTTGGTCACCGCTACCGGCCAGTTCACGGCGTATAACCCCGCAGCCGAGGATGGAAGCGAGAAGGCCGTTTGCATTCTTTATGCCTCTCTCGGTGAGTCCGACACGGTTCAGCAGCCATGCGCAGTGCTGCCTCCCTGACTTCATCTTTTGCATCAACTGCAGCCCTTACCTGAGCCATCAGCCCCTTGTGAATAATGCCGTCGGGGTCATTCTTGTTCGGCCAAACCAGCGCATGCTTCTTCAGTTCTACGCCATCTGGAACGCGGAACATGATGCGGAATCGTGCGGGATTGCCCACAGAGGTTCCCACAACAAGGAGAACTCCATGAGCCACACCAAGTTCTCGTTGATGTTCAGTGCGAAGGTGGAGAAGACCCGGGCCATCCCCTGGTCAGACGGCAGCAACCGACGGTTCGCGGCGTTCTTCTTCCCCAGTGACGGCGATCCTTCCCTGCCCCCATCCCGGTGAAGCGGCAGCAGCTGGTGGTGGGTTGCGAAACTTGCACCAGTTGCCAGGAACTGCGGGAGCGCCGCAGATGAGCGAGCGCCCAACTCCTACCACAGCTGATTGGGCGCGGCGTTACATTCAAACCTTCAACCTCGCCCTGGTTCAATTGGAGCCAGGCACGAAGGGGCCGACGCAAGAAGGCTGGAATAAGCCCGGCGGCTATTTCACGGATATCGCAAGCGCCGAGCAGTTTTGGACCGCGAATCCGAGGCACAACCTAGGCGTTGTACTCGGTCCGAGCCGTGTCTGCTCCCTTGATGTTGATGACGTTGAGTTCACGCGACTGGTGCTGCTGCAGACGCATGGCATCGACGTTGATGCGCTAGCGGAGTCATACCCTACACCATTCCAAGAACATCGCGTATACGTCCGAGGTCAGACAGCAACCCCACAGGCCGTGCCCCAGCTCGCCGGCTCGCCAGAGGTAGAAGAAGGTCTGCCAGGCCGTGCGGCTCAACTCGACCAAGCGCTGGCGAGCCTCGGTCTCCGGCGGGCGTGTGCGTTGGTTGAACTCACCCAGCTCGACGTCCAACAACCAGCCGTACAGCGCTGCGACGCCACCGCTGGCCAGCTCACGGGCAATCGCTTTCGCCGTGGCCGAGCTGTTGTACGGCTGGCGGAGGTTAGCGAGGCCTTGCTGACGGGTGTTGATGCCGATGCCGAGCAGGCTCTGGCGGCGCACTTCATCATCCTGCGCTGACTTGTACTTTTCCTATTTCACACCCCGCCCTGAGCGGGGTTCTTACTTTTTGGAGTACCCCCATGGCTGAGATTGCCATTTTTCAAGACGATGCTTTCGGCGTTGCCGCTCTGACCGCAGCCATCAACGATCAGGAATACGTGCCCGGTCGCTTGGCGGCTCTCGGCCTGTTCCAAGAAGAGGGTGTTGCGACCCTCACCGTGCAGATCGAGAAGGACGGCGACACGCTCGCTCTGGTGCCTGCAGGGGAGCGTGGCACCTCTGGCCTGGTGGTCGGCGGTAGCAAACGCACCCTGACGCGCTCGGCAACGTCACCACTACCGGTGCCCGGGCTTTCTGCGGCAAGACCTACTGGAAGAAGCTGATCGCCCACCCTTCGGTAGTCGAAACCTACAAGGGCAGTCAGCAGGCCGCCGCGCTGCGCGGTGACGGCCGCGAGACATTCGATTTCGGTGGCATCAGCTGGGAGCGCTATCGCGGCAAGGTATCGGGCGTTCCGTTCGTTGCTGATGATGAAGCCCGCTTGGTGCCCGAAGGTGTGTCGGACCTGTTCTTGTCGGTCTATGCGCCGGCGGATTACATGGAAACCGTCAACACCGAGGGCCTGCCGTACTACAGCAAGTTGGAAGAAATGCCGTTCGGTAAGGGCGTAGCGGGTGAGGCGCAGTCCAACCCGCTGCACATCTGCACGCGACCTCGCGCTGTCATTCGCCTGACGATTTGATCATGGGCTTTCGGGACCTGATCGATGACGTAGACGAGGTGGTATTCGATGTCCTGGGCGATCCGGCGCAGATCGAGGGTCGCGACGTTCTCGGGATGTTCTCGGCGCCGTGGCTGCAGCCCAAGCTAGGCCAGATCAATACCGGCCTGCGTGAGCCGCACCTGGTGATCCGGGTCAGTGATAACGCGGGTGTAGAGGCGCGGCAGAGCGTGGTGATTGATCTGCCGCTTGAGGACGGAGGGGGCAGTTACATCGTCACCCGCATTGAGCCGGGTGGCGACGGGCTGGTAACCCTGGTGCTGAGGAAGTCGGCATGAGTGTAGGTAGCTATCAGAAGCAATCGGCCAGCGCTGGCCTCATCACCCTTCAGGCGAACCCACGGCAGGTCAAGAACTTCTCTGAGTTTGGAGAGTTGCTGCCCAAGGCTATCAAGGCTGCAGAGCGACGGGCGATCAACAAGACCGTTCGTTGGCTGCGCACGCACATTGCCAGGTCTGTGAGCAAGCAAGAGCGCATCGCTGCATCTACGGTAACCCGATGAGCGCCGTCCCTCGGCGGCGCCTTCATAGCTGGCTTTAATCCGTTCGGGCACCAAAATACCGGAACGGCCGAGGGACATATAACGTCCGCTCACAGTCCCTTGCCCCCATGGTAGAGGCGAGTCACGCGCGAGCGCGGCCCGGCGGCCTTCACCAGTTCGGACTGGATCAGGTCGCGCGCCTTGATCAACTCGTCGACCGTTCGATACTCGACGGTACGGTCCGAATACCGAACGATCTTTTCACCACGCGCGATCGCACGCTCGACGGTGGCGAGGTCTGCTTTTGTGTAAGCCATGTCAGCGTCTCTTCAGATAGCCGCTGCTGGAGCTGCGGCGTTGCATGGGTTGGGGCGCGGCAGGCGCGGCCGGCTTTGACGGAGGCGGATCGTTGCGCCGCACCGGCGCTGGTGCAGGGGGTGGCGACGGATCGTCTTCTTCATGTCCATCAGGCGTCGACTCACTGGCCTGGGGCCGGGCTGGCTGTTGCTCGCCCTGGTCGAACAGGCTGGCCTGCGCTAGCGCCTGCCGCAGCTTGTCCCAGTCGTTTTCGACATACCGGTGCAGACCGAGGAAGTTGGCCATGGCCAGGTTGTACACCATGAGGTCCAGCGCCTCGTTGCGCTCGGCCTTGCTCTTGACCCACTCGATCCGCTTGTAGCCCTTCACGTAGCGGGCGATCTTGCGTTCGGCAACGCACTGCTGGAAGAACTCGTCCGGCAGCCCAACTGCGCAATCAGTGGACAACCCCCTGCCCCACGCTGACCGCTGTGCGGGAACACTACTTTCCCCACATCAAGACTGATCGCCGGTTCAAGGAGCTCGTCCAGAAGGGCCAGATCCAGCTGAAGCTTAAAAAGCTGCACAACTCGTTAAAGGCGCAGCACGTGATCTATCTGCACGACTTGGCCGAGTACCTCGACCACCAGGCCGACGAAGCAAAGTAAGCGACATGAATCAGATGGCCCCGATCATCAGGGGCAGCAGCTCGCCGTCCACCTCTCACCTATGCGGCGGCGAGCATTTTGGAGCACAGCACATGCAACCCTATCAATACGCACTCAGTGCTGGTATCGCCCTGCTGTTCATCTTGGCAATCCTGCCCTACTTATTTGGTGTTGCCCGCCGCCGGGCACATGAAGAAGGCAAGGAAATTGGCTTATCAGAACGTGACGTCACACATGCCCAGCGGCTCGGAACAACGGCACGGCGATTATCTCGCTCGAACAGGTATGCGCTGACTACTTCACGCACCTAACGCCGCTTGTATTCCAACGCAAGGTGCTGGCAGGGGAGATCAAGCTGCCTATCACCCGACTTGAACCGAGCCAGAAGAGCGCCCGAGGCATACATATTGCCGATCTGGCCCTCTACCTGGACCAGCAGCGGGATGCTGCGCGCAAAGAGTGTGCGCAATTGAATAAGAGATGACGGGCCGTCTGATACGGAGAATGCACCCCACTTGATCAGTGTCAGCCTCAGCCCAGTCGGGTTCGCCTCAGCGAGCTTCCGTCGATGGCCGCCTACGATCGGCGGCTATCAACCCGCCCCCAAACGGCCGGCTCAGGCTGGGTCAGATCGGCGGAAATGCTCAAATCCAATACGAGATAGTGACCGCTATCGACCCTAGCTGCCAAAGACTACGGGCAGCAATCGGGCAAAAGGGGTCTTATAATTTCTGCAAAAGCTGGGACGATTAATCGTCGTCTTCACATGGATACGGCGGATCCACTTCAGGAATTCGCGCCTCGAACTCCGCGGCCAGCCATTCATATTTTCGGCGTACTCTGTCGTCGTCTTTGAATTGTTCCCGCAGCTTTTCAATCTCTGCTGGCGCTTTAAGCATCGACTGCCGGAACTTACGAAGAACTTTTTCGCCGGACATGACAAGGGAGCTGTCATTCAAAATATGCCTAAAAGCAGTCGCAAGGGAGGCATAGTAGTAATCACCATCTTCTTGTATGAACGACTCGAACAGCCTAAATGTATCAACAGCCCTATAACGCTCGATACAGTGCTTATCAATCAAGAATCTAGGATGGTCGGCCTTCTTGGATTCAAGGAAATATGCTTGATTCATTGCTGGCCCGAACATTGGGCCACCTTGGATGTGAACAAGCTTTCCGACTGTCACACCACCGCGAAGCAATAGGTTATGTGACATCCACATCATCGCGCTAATTTTAGTGAGTAGATCCAGGACCATTTGCGACGCAATAATATCATCGGAGCGCGCGGATAGGACTAAGCTGTCAGAAAAGTAGTTAATGCTAACCGGGTGCATTTGCTGCTGGACTGTTGACATGTATCGAGCGGTTTCTCGAACCCGCTCTACTTCCCCCGCAGGAATTAGCTCCAAATTAACGGTAGTTACAAGCTCAGCTTCAATCTGTGTCGGATGCATCGCCATCAATGCATCAAGAATCTTCTGAGGCAGATCAGGTGTGACGGCGCTTTTCTCTACTAGCTTGCCAAATCCCAAAATATCTACAAAAGCAATGAACCGTTCTTCGTACATCTTGATATGACCTGTTAAATTTTGATGACCATGCCAGGGGTTTCTAGGATCAGCCCAGTTTTTTTGTTGGCACCCATTTCCGCTTCGGTCCGAAAGCTGAATTTTGCGAAAGGCCGTTTCGGCCAAGAGCAGTGAATCGAATACTGTATTGAATTAACAACACGCTCTGGAGATTACAAGATACTCAGTTGCTCTCGCACTGCCTGATTATTAAAAACCAGAGCTAGGTAGTTGAATCCTGGCTCACTGGAAGTGTAATAGAAGGTATCACCGCCTATGGTGGCTAAAAAATGAATTCCGTGATTCTCGTCAGTATCGACGCTCACTTGGAATTGACCTCTATATCTAACTGTTATCTGCGCAGCCTCACCATAGAAGCATTTAAGCTCTCTCTCCAGACTAACACCGTCATGAGCCGGAAATGGGCGTACTATTCTTTCTACTGCGATAATTTCCGCATCAAAAAACAAACCATGTGTAGCCATAAATACTCCCTACAGACCAATTTTTAGCTCGACTTTAAGTTTCTATCTTAGCCCACATAAGCTTATGCGTGCCGATTTTCGTGTTCAGCTTAGAGCAGCTCGAGTGACGCGTCCATGAAACGAGAACCGGGTAAAATCACAGGGTGACGAAGGAAATTGCCGCTGAGTTGCATGCCAGCGTCCCTGACCAACTCAAGAGGCATTGCAAAATGTGGTCGTGGGGAGGTGTTGGCTGAGAGGCAGCTTTGGGTCAAAAGCAGCCACTCCTAGACAGACCGACCCAAGGCGGTGTACGCGCTGAGCAGATCATGGCCGCTTCGTGCGGATCAAACCCTGCAATGCACTAGTGAGGTCCGATGCAGCCGAATCGTTTAGACGAGTACAAATGATGGTCAATCCCGCGCATCCCCACCAACTACTCAACTCGGGCGCCTAGGGTGACTTGGGCCTGGATAATCCGCTCTAACCAACTCCACTCCATATATCGATCGCCACGCCCCCTCAGATGGGTGTAACGCCGCAGCGAGTTCCAGTCACGATGACCGGAAACACTCGATACACGCGGGATGTCCCAATCCATTTCGAACAACCGGCTCACACCTTCATGGCGCAGATCGTGAAAATGCAGATCCTCCACGCCAACCATCTTGCATGCCCTGGACCAGGCCGTGCCGATTGAATCGGTGTTGTAAGGAAAGATCTCAGTGCAGAGACGTGGCATGCTTTGCACAATCGCCCAAGCCTCATCCGGCAGATGGCACCACACATCGTTGCCGATCTTCTGCCCGGGGTTCTTCATGTCCCGCACTTTCACCGCCTGGCGGTGCTCATCCAGATCCTCCCACATGATGCGAGCGATCTCGTCCATACGGCGCGTAGAAAAGATGGCAAACGCCACGACCTTCGGCATGTGAATGACTGTAGGTCGCCGTGCAAGCATCTCGAAAAAATGCTCAAGCACCTTGTCGAGTTCTTCGAGCGTTGGCCGGCGATCCCGCTCACGGCTTTTCATGTTGTAGCCGAGGCGCTTCAGGACAAGGCGTGCGTCGGGCATAGCTTGGGGGTTGATCTCGTACTCCCACGCTGCCCTAGCCAGCGACAACACTGAACCCAAGTGAGCCAGATCATTGCCGGCTGTCTGCGGTTTGATGCCACCGCCGTCAGCGCTCATGCGCCATAGGGCATAGTCCACCAGCACCTGCTGGCTGATGTCGGAGTCGACCATCTCGCCCAGGTAGCTGTTCTTGATGGCGTTCAACGTGCGTCGCTTAGTCTCGCCCAGAGGCCGGGCTTTCTCTGCCTCGACCAGGTAACGGTCGATCATATGCTTGACCGTATGCCCTACCCGGTTGGCGCGCTCGATAGCACCAGGCTCAGACAACTCGGTTTCCCGTCGCTTCGCCCAGGCCACTGCAGCCTGTTTGCGGGCGAACGTTTGGCTCTCTTGGTAGACTGTCACCTTATCGCGATTAATGCGGATCTGGACGAGGTAGCTAGCGCTGCCATCGGCCTTTTTACGCGTTCTGATCGTTGCCATCTGAGATTGGTACACGTCGTCTGTCGATTGGTACATTGTACCAAGCCCTTGGTAAAAACGCCCCAAAACCCCCAAAATTGGTACAAAACACGTTGAACGAAATGACTGCAAAATCAGGCTCAAAGCCACAAACCACGCGCCCTGAGCCGTCACGCCGCTTCAGCGTTGCACCCATGATGGACTGGACAGACCGCCACTGCCGCTTCTTCCTGCGCCTGCTGTCCAAGCAAACCCTGCTCTACACCGAAATGGTCACCACCGGTGCCCTGCTGCACAACGACGCCCACCGTTTCCTGCGCCACGATGCCTCCGAGCACCCGCTGGCCCTGCAACTGGGCGGTAGCGTACCCGCCGACCTGGCAGCCTGCGCACGCCTGGCCGAGGACGCGGGCTATGACGAGGTCAACCTCAATGTCGGCTGCCCGAGCGACCGGGTGCAGAACAACATGATCGGCGCTTGCCTGATGGCTCACCCGGCGCTGGTGGCCGATTGCGTGAAGGCCATGCGGGATGCGGTGTCGACACCGGTGACGGTCAAGCACCGTATCGGCATCAATGGCCGCGACAGCTACGCCGAACTGTGCGATTTCGTCGGACAGGTACGTGAGGCTGGGTGCCGGAGTTTTACCGTGCATGCGCGTATCGCGATTCTGGAGGGGCTGTCGCCGAAGGAAAACCGCGAGGTTCCGCCCCTGCGCTATGACATCGCGGCGCAGCTGAAGGCGGACTTCCCGGACCTGGAAATCGTGCTCAATGGCGGGATCAAGACCCTGGCAGAATGCCAGGCACACCTTGAAACCTTCGATGGTGTGATGCTGGGGCGTGAGGCGTATCACAACCCTTACCTGCTGGCCGAGGTGGACCAGCAGCTGTTTGGCAGCGATGCGCCGGTGGTCAGCCGTAGCGAGGCGTTGGCGCAGTTGCGGCCATATATCGTGGCGCATATGGAAAGCGGTGGCGCGATGCACCACGTTACCCGGCATATTCTGGGGCTGGCCCAAGGGTTCAAAGGGGCGCGGCGCTTCCGTCAGTTGCTGTCGGCGGACATTCACAAGGCGGCGCAGCCGTTGGCCGTGTTTGACCAGGCGGTCGAGTTGCTGCAAGGCCGGTGATACTACCCGTGCACGCGACCCGGCGGCTCTTGCAGACGATCGTGCGAGCTTGAGAATTGCAGTATGTGGAACCTCAAGGCAGCCGGGCACTCGAATCTTCACCTTACGTACGGCCCTTCGTGGGCAAGCCCGCTTCTACAGGCCCTTGAGCGGCTGTCGGGGCTCGGGTAATGTCGAGTAAATGCACAGGACAGAGCACGCCCATGACTTCCAAGCTGGAACAACTGAAGCAGTTCACCACCGTGGTCGCCGACACCGGGGACCTGGACGCCATCACCCGCCTCAAGCCGGTGGATGCCACCACCAACCCGTCGCTGTTGCTCAAGGCTGCCGCCATCCCGGGCTATGCCGAGCTGCTCAAGCAGGTCAAAGGCGACGCCAAGGGCGATGTCGACCTGGCCTGCGACAAGTTCGCTGTGGCCGTGGGCGCGGGTATCCTCAAGGCGATTCCGGGGCGTATCTCCACGGAAGTGGATGCTCGCCTGTCGTTCGATGAGCCGGCACTGCTGAACAAGGCCCGCCAGCTGATCGGGCTGTATGAGGCAGCCGGGGTCTCCAAAGACCGCGTGCTGATCAAGCTGGCCTCCACCTGGGAAGGCATCCGTGCTGCCGAGCAGCTGGAGAAGGAAGGCATCCAGACCAACCTCACCCTGCTGTTCTCCTTCGCCCAGGCCCAGGCCTGTGCCGATGCCGGGGTGTTCCTGATTTCGCCATTTGTGGGCCGTATCTACGACTGGTACAAGAAGAGCACCGGCACGGATTACGTGGGCGCCGACGACCCTGGCGTGCAGTCGGTGACGCGCATCTATGACTACTACAAGGCCAATGGCTACAACACGGTGGTCATGGGCGCCAGCTTCCGCAATATCGGCCAGATCGAACAACTGGCCGGCTGTGACCGCCTGACCATCAGCCCTGAACTGTTGCAGCAGTTAAGCGATGACCAGGGTGAACTGCCGCGCGTGCTCAAGCCGGGCAATGCCGGCGAGCCCAAGCAGCAGCTGAATGAAAGCCAGTTCCGCTGGGCAATGAACGAAGATGCAATGGGCACCGAGAAGCTGGCCGAGGGTATTCGCCAGTTTGCGCGGGACCAGGAGAAACTGGAGAAGTTGATGGCTGTAAAAGCCTGACACATATCGAATTTGCCTGACGGGCGGGAAGTGTTCAGCATTTTCCGCCCGTTTTTGTTTGCTATCGTTTCCGCGCCAGGCTTTAGCATTTTCTTGAATCCAAGGGCCCTTTCGCGGGCAAGCCCGCTCCCACAGGTAAAGTGCAGCCCTTGAGTGCAGTGCCGTACCTGTGGGAGCGGGCTTGCCCGCGAAGGGGTCGACTAGCCTTCAGAGCTGTTGATGACCCCATCCTTGCCCCTTGTACTCACCGGCCCGGTACTGCGCCGCCTGGAACCCCAGCGCCTGGCCATCTGGCTGGTCGCTACCCAACCGCTGCAACCCGAATTCATCTTCCCGGCAAGCGAGGCCAAGGTGGATTGCCAGGTCGTCCCGATCGGCCAGCACGCTTTCATTCACCTGCTGGAAATCCACTTCGCCAACCCCCTGCCCTGCAACCAGCAGCTCGACTACGACCTGCTCATCAACGGCCAGGGCATCGCGGGCTGGGCGCCGCACCTGCTCTACCCCGGCACCCAGCGCCCGAGCCTGGTGCTGCGCGACCGTCTCGACCACTTGCTGCACGGTTCTTGCCGCAAGCCGCACCACCCCGCTGCCGATGGCTTGCTGTGCGCTGACCGCCTGCTGCAGGCCTGCGAGCAGCCTGAAGATCGCCCGGCCGTGCTGCTGATGACCGGCGACCAGGTGTACGCCGACGATGTCGCCGGCCCGATGCTGCGTGCTATCCATAGCCTGATTGAGCGCCTGGGCCTGTTCGACGAGCAGCTGGATGGCGCCGTGGTTGCCGACAGCCAGGCGCTGTACCAGCACCCGGCCAGCTACTACCACCGCGCCGACCTGCTGCCGGCGCAGGAAACCAACGACACCTTGCGCGAGCGGTTTTTTGGCGGCAAGCGCAAGCCGATCTTTTCGTCCAGCAATGCCGACAACCATCTGGTGACCTTCGCCGAGGTCATGGCCATGTACCTGCTGGTGTGGTCACCCGTGCCTTGGCAGCTGGTGGACATGGCGATGCCCAGCGGGCTGACCGACCAGCGCCAGGCCCGTTATCGACAGGAGCTGCCGCTTATCCAGGGGTTTGCCGGGAACCTTGGCCAGGTGGCGCGGGTGATGGCCCACCTGCCCTGCCTGATGATCTTCGACGACCACGACATCACCGACGACTGGAACCTCTCGGCACAGTGGGAAGAAACCGCCTACGGCCACCCCTTCTCGCGGCGGATCATTGGCAACGCACTGCTTGGCTACCTGCTGTGTCAGGCCTGGGGCAACGATCCGGACAGCTGCAAGCCACTGGTCAGGCAATGCCAGGCCTTGTGCAGCCAGGCCCGCGATGAATTGATCGGCGAACTGCTGCGCTTTCAGGGCTGGCAATTCAGCTTGCCGACAAACCCTCCCTTGCTGGTACTGGACACCCGTACCCGCCGCTGGCGCAGCGAAAGCAACCTGACCAAGCCATCCGGCCTGCTCGACTGGGAAGCACTGAGCGAGTTGCAGCAGGCGCTGCTCGACCACCCGTCAGCGGTGATTGTCTCGCCTGCGCCGATTTTTGGCGTGAAGCTGATCGAGACTGTGCAGAAGGTGTTCAGCTGGCTGGGCTACCCGCTTTTGGTGGATGCCGAAAACTGGATGGCCCACCGGGGTGCGGCGCAGGTCATCCTCAACATCTTCCGCCACTCGCGCACGCCGGGGCACTACGTGGTGTTGTCCGGGGATGTGCACTACTCGTTCGTCTATGAAGTGCTGATCCGCCACCGCCAGCGCAGCCCGCATTTGTGGCAGGTGACCAGCAGCGGGATCAAGAACGAGTTCCCCCGGCGCCTGCTGGACGTACTCGACCGGCTCAACCGCTGGCTGTATGCACCGCGCTCCCCGCTGAACTGGTTTACCAAGCGCCGGGAGATGGAAGTGGTGCCGCGTACGCCCAGCCACAGCAAGGCCGGGGAGCGTTTGTGGAACGGTGCGGGGCTGGGGCAGGTGTTCTTTGATGAACAGGGGCGGCCGATACGGGTGTATCAGCTCGATGCGGGTGGGGGTGAGGCTACCGAGTTTACTGGCTGAGTCTGGTCTTCAGTCTGTGCTGGCCTCTTCGCGGGTAAACCCGCTCCCACAGGACTCGTGGGCCTTTCAGACCTGTGCAGATCCCTGTGGGAGCGGGTTTACCCGCGAAAGGGCCGGCACAGGTTAACGATCAGGTCCGCTCCAGCGCATTGACCAGGTCATGGAAGGCTTCGCGGTTGGAGTCGTTCAGGCCCATGAGGATCTTGTGCGCCTCCAGTACCTTGGAGCGCACCACCTCTTCGTTCTGGTCCTGCGACGGCAGGTCGGTCAGGCACTCGGGGCACGGAATCGGGCGATCGACGATGTTGAACACCTGATCGAAACCCATCGACTGCAACAACCGGGAAATGTCCGGGTTGGTGGTGACCACGGTCGGCAACAAGCCTACCTTCTGCCGCGACAGGATCGACAGCTTGGCCAGCAGGCCCAAAGTGGTGCTGTCGATACTCTCGGTTTCGGTCAGGTCGATGACAATCGCCGAGAAGTTCAACGCCGTGAATATCTTCTCAATCGTCGCATCCAGCGCCGAACACAGGGTCAGGCGCACTTCACCGACGAACTTCAATACGAAGGTACCACTCTGCTCGGCGAACTGGATTCTACCGGTACTCATTGAAGGTTCCTGCTCAACACCAATAGGGCGATATCATCCGGCATATCCCCAAGCGTAGCTAATCCGAATCGTTGACGCAGCCCATCCAGGCTGCCACCTGCTGCCTTGACGATCTCCGGCAAGGCAGCCTCTTTATCTTTGAGCGTGTCACCCGGCAAAAGGTCCAGAATGCCATCGGACATCAGGCTGAGGCTGAACTGAGGTGGCAGCTCCACCACCAAGTCCTGGTAGGTAGCCTCGTCGAACAGCCCCACCGGCAGGCCACGGCCTTCCAGGTAGCGGGTATGCCCGGGGGTATGCAGCACGGGCAGCGGCAAGTGGCCACCCACGGCGTAGGTCAACAGACCGGCCTCTTCGTCGATTACCCCGCCGACCATGGTCACGTGCTTGCCCAGCTTGCTATTGATCAGGCCGCGGTTGATGTGGCTGAGCACTTCGGACGGCTTGAACTCGCGCATCCTGCTGCGCTTTAGCTCAAACATGAGCCGCGTGGTCATGAATTTCAACAACACGGTGACAAAGGCCGACGACGCGCCATGCCCGGAGACATCGGCGAGGTAGAAGGCAATGCGCCGCTCGTCGACGCGGAAGTAATCGACAAAATCACCCGACAGGTACAACGACGGGATGATCTGGTGCTCGAAGGCGAACTCGCCAGCTACCCAGGGGCTTTCCGGCAGCATGTTCATCTGCACCTGGCGACCGGCGGTCTGGTCCTCCTGCAGCAGGTGCAGGCTGGCTTCCAGTTCGCGGTTGGCCGTTTCGAGCTTGTCGCGGTAGCGTTGGTTTTCCAGCACCAGGCGCGAGCGGTCGAGGGCGCGGCGCACCGAATGCTCAAGGACGGCCAGATCTTCCAGCGGCTTGATCAGGTAGTCGGCGGCGCCCAGGCGCAAGGCTTCCACCGCATCACTCATGACACCGGCACCAGACACCACGATCACCGGCAACTGCGGCGCACGCTCGCTGACCTGACGGATCAGTTCGAGGCCGCCCATCTGCGGCATCCGCAGATCGCAGATCACGAGGTCGGGCTGGTGTTCTTCGAAGACCTGAAGCCCCTGCTGGCCATTACCGGCCTGGAGGACGCTGAAGCCACTGTCTTCAAGATAGGCGGCGAGGCTCGCACGGACCACGTCGTCGTCATCGATAATCAGCAGCGTTGCACTGGTTTTCTGCATGTGGGCGAACGGCGCCGATTTGGGTGGGTGCAGCGGTGTCGGCAAAGCAGACGGCCAGCTACGGGAATTCTTTGTGGTCACACTCTACTTGAGTTGTAGGACAAGAACACCTGCCCGGCAACTGTTCAGAGGTACCTTGTAAGGCGCAGACGGTACTCCCATCCGGCAGGCGTTTCAAGCATGCGAGGGTCGACCTCGCCGCTCTTTACAGGGCAAATCACTGGGAGTTATAAGAAAGTCGACCAGCGCACCCCGATGGGAAGGATGCAGCATGCCCCACACACCCTCCAGCCACAGCGAAAAACGCGATTTCATCCGCATGCGCATCGATACCGCGGTCAGCCTGCTGCATGAGGGCCAGGTGATCGCAGCCGTGTGCCTGGACCTGTCCAGCAGCGGCATGCAAGTGCAGGCGCCGCAACGCTTCCAGGTGGGGGATCATATCGAGGTGCGGATCGAGTCCGACCACCCGGCGCTGAAAGGGCTGCATGCCAGCACCGAAGTGGTATGGATTGCCGACCAGCCGGGTGGGCAGCAGAAGTTCGGGCTGCGCGTGCTGGCCATGCATTGAAAAGGGGCCTATTGCGGCCCCTGTTCACAGATCAGAAATCGTCTTCGACTTCGCCATCCTTGACCTTGAACTCGCGGTTCTGCAGGTAGGCGTTACGAATGAAGATGTACTTGTCACCCTGTATCAGCTTCTCGGCAGAGAGCAGGTCGGCACGCGTGTCGATCACGTCCAGGGCAAAGATCGAATTGCGCGTCGGCACATGGTCGATGTAGCGGTAAGGCTTGGTGTAGCTGTCCGGGTACTTGGCAACGCCGTCACGCACCGTGCTTGGCCCCAGCAACGGGATGACCACGTACGGGCCGCTCGGCACACCCCAGTAGCCCAGGGTCTGGCCAAAGTCTTCGTCATTGCGCTGCAGGCCCATCGTGGTGCCCACGTCGAAGAAACCGCCCAGGCCAAAGGTGGTGTTGACGATCAGCCGCGCAGTATCCACGCCCGCCGCATGAGGCTTGAGCTGCAGCACGTTGTTGGCGAGGTTGGTCACGTCACCCAGGTTGCGGAAGATGTTGTGGATGCCATCTTCAAGGAACTGCGGAGTGACCGCCTGGTAGCCCTTGGCCAACGGCTTGAGGGCATAGGTGTCGAGGGTATCGTTGAAGCGGAAGATCGGCCGGTTGACCGCTTCCCAGGGATCTTCCTCGGTGGCTGCCTGGGTGGCTGCCACGGGCGCCAGCAGCATGCTGGCGCAGACACAGGCCTGGGTGACTCGTTCGATCACACTGGCACCGATCCTACGCATAGATGTCTCTCCATCGAATTTCTCGGCCGCAAGCGCAACGGGTCGCGCTGCTGGTAAGGCGGCAGTATAGAGGCTTGCGGGCTGATAAACAGCTTTACACATCTTTGCTCAATATTTTGTGAACAACTGTTGCAAAAAGGCCGATGTCACAGGGCGGTAACAATCACCGCATAGCCTGCGGACTATTTGGGGGAAGTTGCCATGGACGCTGCACCCACCTTCACTGCCGTGCTGTTCGGTTTGCGCGGCTGCCTGGTACAGGCCGCCACTGGTGGCGCCCCCTCGCCCGCCCCCGGCGCCCTGGCTACCCTCGCCAAGCTGCACCAGCACCAGGTGCCGTGCATCTGGCTGGATGATCTCGGCGCCACCCAAAGCAAGCGCCTGGCCCACGTACTGCCTGGCTGGCTGCCGGGGCATTCGGTCAATGGCGCGCGCTGGCCGGCGCCCAACGCCTGCTGGCAGGCGTTGATGAGCCTGGAAAGCGAACGCCTGGACGGCTGTGTACTGGTCAGCGGCGACCCGCGCCTGCTGCAGTCCGGGCTTAACGCGGGCTTGTGGACGGTGGGCCTGGCCGCCTGCAGCCCGTTCTGCGACCGCAGCTCGCGGCAATGGCAAGCCATGACCTCACAGCAACAGGACGTGGCCCGTGGCAAGGCAACGCTGGAACTGTTCGGCCTGGGCGTGCACTCGGTAATCGACCACCTGGAGGCGCTGGACACCTGCCTGCAGGACATCGCCCAGCGCCGGCGCAAAGGTGAAAAACCCTGATACAGCAACTTTGACGCGGATCATGCAAAGCGGCGGCAGGTGGATTACGCTGAAGACAGGCCAGAACCTTTGCCGCTTCGCTGAGGTCCATGGTTTGCCAAGCCCTTGATGGAGAACTACCAATGCCTGCCCGCGAATTGCAAGAGCGCCTGAACAGCTTGCGCGAGCAACTGGACCGCAACGTACCGCTTTCGGACGACGAACTGGCCGCACTGCACGAAGAAGCGCGCCAGATCGAAGCGCAACTGAAACTGGAAGAAGCCACGCCAGACAACAACGTGGTGGATGGCGTGAACCTGGCAATCGAACGCTTCGAGGCCGACCACCCCGACCTCACCGCCACCCTGCGCAGTATCGTCAACTCGCTGCACAGCATGGGGATCTGATATAGCCGGGGCTGCTCGGCAGCCCATTCGCAGCACAAGGCTGCTCCCACACGTTCAGCGCAAAACCCTGATCATGCACTGAACCTGTGGGGGCGGCCTTGTGTCGCGAAAAGGGGCGCAGAGCGCCCCAACGTACTTGAGCCTTACTGCCGAACCAGCCGCTTGTTACCCGGGCTGATCGCCCCGGTGCTACGGTACGGGTTGATATCCAGCCCACCCCGGCGCACATACCTCGCATACACCGTCAGGTGCTCAGGCTGCAGCAGGTTCTTCAAATCCAGGTAAATGCGCTCGACGCATTGCTCATGGAAGTCGGCGTGCTGTCGGAAGCTGATCAGGTAAGTCAGCAGGCTGGCGTGGTCCAGCGCCCTGCCCTTGTACTCGACCACCACGCTGCCCCAGTCCGGCTGGCCGGTTACCGGGCAGTTGGACTTCAGCAGGTGGCTGTGCAAGGTTTCTTCCACCACGTGCTCCGGGTTGCAGCGCAGCAGCTCTGGCTGCGGCTGCTCGTAGTTGCTGATGGCAACGTCCAGCGCATCGATGCACAGCCCCGGCAAGGCCTCCACGCCTTGGGCCTCGACCTCAGCCAAGGTACGTACCTTCACCCCCACCGGCTTGCCGGCCGCGGCAGACAGGTCTTTCTCCAGGCAGGCCTGCAATTCGCCCAGCGAGGCAAACACCGTCTGGTTCAGCGAGTTGAGGTATAGCTTGAACGACTTGGACTCGATGATGTTCGGCGAGTCGGCCGGGATGGCGAACTCGCCGATCGCCACCACCGGTTTGCCCGACGGCAGCAGCCAGCTCAGTTCGAAGCAGTTCCAGTAATCCACGC